>Ga0315280_10003105_pt1 | contig 25909 bp, 24 predicted proteins | sample YL17G06_40_MG_FD_203697 | JGI IMG/M metagenome (GOLD analysis project Ga0315280, IMG submission 203697) | Sediment microbial communities from Yellowstone Lake, YNP, Wyoming, USA - YL17G06_40 | ecosystem: Environmental > Aquatic > Freshwater > Lake > Sediment | place: USA: Wyoming | collected...
GTGTATCAGCATATTTGTTGCAGACATGACAAAGACAACGCAGTTCCATTGGTACTTCTTTTTCCCTTTCCCAGACGGTTGCCAATACAATTGCCTTTTGATTGCATTTCGGGCATTTGGTTTCGTACAGTTTGTTGATCTTGTCTTTCAATTTGATTTCGATTTTCCTGAATTCTTTCTCAATGTCCTGCGGACGTACCTGACTGAGGGTATTCTCGATAATGAAGGCGGACATGGGATTCAGGTCTATTGAGATTGCCTTTCGACCCGCCTTTATTGCCTCCATCGCAGTGACGCCGGAGCCGCCGAAGGGGTCGAGTACGATTTCGCCCTCCTTCGAGTAGTGCCGGATGTATTCTGAAACCACGTTATGGGGTTTTCTGGCCCAATATTTGTGAATGAGATACATCGGGGTATGGGCCTGAGCGATTATGGCGTAGTCAATATGTTCAGTGCTCGTCATTTTCCTCATTGCCCCCTTTTGGCTCGTCTCTGCCTAACTATGTATTATCCCGTTTCCGAATAATAGCTTTCGTCCGGCAGATTGGCTGTGTAACAAGATACGATATTAAAGTAAAGAAGGAAAACTTACAAGGGGAAAATGCGCGAGGACGTATACGTTTCAGCTACTTTGGCTATAACCCGATTAGGGCTTTGATCACGCCATCGCTATAACGGGCGACCATGTCGAAAGCCTGTTGTGTCTGCTGGAGTTTGAAGCGGTGCGTTATCATAAGATCAACATCGATCTTCCCGGAGGCTATCAGGTCAATCGCCTTCTGTGTGCAATCGTTCTGCCTTCTGACATTTATCAGGGTGAGTTCTTTCCGGCGGAGCTTGTCGATAAGGAAGGAGATGCGCTCGATTCGGGGGATTCCAACGAGCATCAGTTTGCCGCCCGGCCTGAGCAGCTCGACCGCCTCATCAAGCGTTTCCTGCTGGCCGGCGCATTCATAGACGACGTCTACGCCGAGCGGCTCTTGCCGGAGAATCTCCTTTACGATGTCCTGCCTTTCCGGGTTGCCTGCCCAGACGGCGCCGGCTTTTTTAGCGATGTCGAGGCGGTAGTTTAATTTGTCGGTCACGTAAATTGCCTCTACATTTTCGGCCTGTGCCGCTGCCATACAACTAAGTCCTATTGGGCCACAGCCCACGATCGCAACACTGGCATTTTTTGGAGGGTCTGACTGTCGTACTGAATATACGCCTATGGCAAGCGGCTCACATAACACCCCCTGCTCCAATGAAATCGCACCGTGCGTCGGAAAGCAGCTTTCCTGCGGCATAACGATAAACTCGCAAAGGCATCCGTTACCCTGTCCGGGCGTACCAAGAAAGCGCAGGTTGTAACAGGTGTTTTCTCTGCCCCGACGGCACTGGTCGCACCGATGGCAGGATACAGCCGGGTCGACTACCACCTGCTCGCCGACCTTGACGCGAGTGACGGATTTGCCGACGGCTTTTACCGTGGCGGCGCACTCGTGGCCTACTATAAAAGGATACTGCACAACCTGCGAGCCGATTCTGCCAGTCTCGTAGTAGTGCACGTCCGAGCCGCAAACGCCAACCATTTCGATTTTAAGAAGGACGTCGCCATCCTTTTCTATTTTTGGCTCCGGCACATCCATCACCTGCATCTGGCAAATGCCGGTCAGTACAGCCGCTTTCATATTACTACTCCGATTCAAGCGTCGCCGTATCGGCGACGACTAAACTTATAGCAGAAATCCTGGATTATTGCCAGGATTACTTCAGGGGTACGAGTTTTATTTCAAAGAGTTTGGGCCAAAACTTTCCGGTCACAAATAGCCGGTCGTTGACGGCATCATACGCTATGCCGTTGAGGACATCAACCTGCTCAGTACGGTCCTGCAAGGGCAAAAGCCCAGTCAGGTATATCCAGCCGGTTACCTCGCCCGTCTGGGGCGAGATTCTTGCGACCAGTTCCGTTGGCCAGACATTGGCAAAAACCTGCCCTTTAATGTATTCCAGCTCATTGAGCCCACTGACAGGTCTATTATTATCGTGCACCTCAATTTGACCGGTTTGCTTGAGCGTTTCAGGATCCAAAAAGTGCAATGTCGATGTACCGTCGCTCATCACCAAATGCTTTCCATCGCATGTAATGCCCCAGCCTTCGGTCGAATAATTGAACTTTTGAAGCAATTCGAAGGTGTCTTTCTTGTAGATAAATCCGACACGCGACCTATAGGTCAACTGGATTATCCTGTCCTTGCATATCGTTATGCCTTCTACGAAGAATTCAGCCGGCAGTTTGTACATCTGCAAAACACGCCCGCTTTCTAATTCCACCTTGCGTAACGTTGAACTGCCCTGGAGTCCTGTGCTCTCGTACAAGAGACTATTTTCAAACGCCAGGCCTTGCGTAAAAGCCTTTGGGTCGTGGTAGTAAGTCTTAACGACCTTGTATGTGTAGACTGCCGGGGTCTGCGAAGTTTTTGAGTCTGAGCACCCTAAAACCAGAACCGCTGCCGACAAAAGAAACAAAAAGGTTTTGAACGTTTGAATTTCGATATTGTTTCGCATTTAGGATTTCGGATTTGTTGCTTGCCGATGCTATACATTGAATCTGAAGTCAATGATGTCACCATCCTGTACGATGTAATCTTTTCCTTCGAGACGGATTCTGCCGGCTGCCTTGAGGGCCTTTTCATTGCCGTACCTTTTCAGCTCGTCAAAAGCGAACGTTTCCGCTCTTATGAAGCCTCGTTTCATGTCACTGTGCACTTTGCCTGCCGCGTCGAGAGCGGTGGTGCCTTGCTTTATCGGCCAGGCGCGTACATCATCCGACCCAACGGTCAAAAAGCTGATTAAGCCCATCGCATTGTAGCAGTTCTTAACGAATTTACCTGCTGCCGATTCGGTGATTCCTAAATCAGCCATGAACTCTTTTCTGGTCTTGGCGTCTAATTGCGTCAGCTCGTGCTCCAGCTTGGCACAAATCGTAATGACTTGCACATTGCTGTCAATCGTGCCGCCAAAATCGAATTTTTTGTCTAATTGGTCTTCGCCGACGTTCGCCGCCACTACCATTGGCTTTAGAGTCAAAAAGCCGAGCGATTTTATCATTTCGCGCTCTGCCTCGGTTTGGATAGCCGAACTAATCGGCTTTTCTGCTTCGATTGCCTCCTGGAGTTTTATTTGCAGCGCCAATTCCACTTTATCTTGTGGCTGGGTTTTGGTAGGTTTACCGACCTGCTTTTGGAGTTTTTCTATCCGGGTTGTCACCAGCTCTAAATCGGCAAGCAGCAGTTCCGTCCGCAGTTCTGCTAAGTCTCTTGCCGGGTCTACGCTGTTTCGGTAGGGGGGTACAGCCGGGTCTTCAAACGCCCGCACCATCAGCACAAGCATGTCGACGGTTCTTATCTGGCTGATCAATCGTCTTGCTGCCGCCCGGCCATGCTCATCAAGAAAGTTAAAGCCCGGCAGGTCAAGGCAGTCAATTGTCGCGTAAGTGGTCTTTTTGGGTCTATAGTGTTCGGTAAGGCAATCGAGCCTCTCATCGGGAACATGGACGATGGCTTCTTCAATTGCAGTCGAGCCGGCAGGTGCGATGGGCCTGCCGCTCAAACTTGCAAAGATAGTGCTCTTGCCGGATTCTAACAGACCAAGCAAAGCTACTTTCAATTACGCATCTCCTTGCGTATAGACGCTATTTCCGTGAGAATCGTAAGCCACAATAGCCGGGAAATCAACCACCTCCAATTTTCTTATGGCTTCGGTTCCGAGGTCTTCGTAAGCGATTACCTCTGCGGCAATGATGTGCTGCGAAAGCAGTGCCCCTGCGCCGCCGATTGTGGAAAGATGGACGGCACCATATTTTTTTAAGGCCTCTCTGACTTCGTGGCCGCGGTAGCCCTTGCCGATCATTACTCTAAGGCCTTTGGCGAGCAGTTTCGGGCTGAATAGGTCCATTCTTGAGGAAGTAGTGGGCCCCGCTGCACCGATTACTCTGCCCGGACGTGCGGGCGTCGGACCAACGAAGTAAATAATCGTCCCATCAAGATTAAATGGCAGTTCTTTGCCGGCATCTATCGCCTGGCACAATCTCTTGTGGGCGACATCGCGGGCGCCATAGATTACGCCGCTGATAAGAACCTCATCGCCCGCTTTTAGCGTGCGTACACCGGATTCCGTTAGAGGCGCCTGCAATTTGCGTTTCTGGGCCATGTGAATACTCATCAACTATAACGGCCACCGTGAGAAATCGCAAATATCATAATTTTGCATTTTGAATTTCAATCTCAGCACAACGCTTGGTATAATTCTCACAGATGGCAAAATATCCTATATTTCTGGAGTTGACAGGTCGGCGTGTTGTTGTAGTGGGCGGCGGAGCGGTTGCCGTGCGAAAGGCCCACTCGCTGCTGGCAGCAAAGGCAAGACTGGTCGTGGTGGCCGAGAAAGTCAACGACGTGCTCACAGGCCTGTGCACCGACAGCGGCGCCGAACTAATCAGGTCACGATACTCCAAGGATTATTTGGCTGGGGCAGTGCTCGTCATCGCCGCAACGAACGACCAGAGGCTTAATAGACGTATATATACAGATTGCCAGGAACTCGAGATACTTTGCAATGTTGTCGACCAGCCTGAGCTTTGTGATTTTTTTGTGCCGGCGGTCGTTAAACGCGGCGACCTGCAAGTAGCAATCGGCACCGAAGGTGATTGTCCTGCATACGCCGGGCACATCAGAAAGAAGCTGGAGCAAATCTTTACCGAAAAACACGGCGAGTTTTTGGCTGAGCTGGAGACGCTTCGGCAGCGCATTATAGAAAATGTGCCGGACCTTGCCGACCGCACAACCCTGCTGGGCGAACTGGTTGATGATGAGTCGTTCCAATACTTCGCCGAGAACGGTCCAGCAGCCTGGCGTATAAAAGCCGAGGCAACAATCACATCCCACAAGGCAAAAACCTAAAACGTGGGCTGTGCTGCCTATCAAACGATGACGGGCGTCCAAAGTCCGCCAGCGTTTCACTACCAGGAGGGGCGCCCACCGCCTCTACCTTCCCTTCGACCGCCATCACCGCCGCCTCCTCGTCTGTCTCTGCCGCCTCGGCCTTCAGCGCGAGGGCGAGCCTCGTTGACAGTCAGCGTACTGCCCTTGAGTTCCGTGCCGTCGAGTCCTGCAATGGCAGCTTCGGATTCGGCCTTGGCCGGCATCTCCACAAACCCGAATCCCCTTGACTGGCCGCTGAACTTATCCTTGATGATGGTAGCAGAGGTCACTTGCCCGAAGGCGCTAAATGCCTCTCGCAGGTCGTCTTCAGTTGCTTCAGGCGGTAAATTGCCTACATAGATATTCATTTTGCTCTCCTAATTGAGTAATTGATGGGTTGTTCGCTCCGATATGGGCAAGGGCTAAGCCTCTATTTTGTCGACCGTTATTTCCAGATACTTCTGACGGTGGCCGATGCGCCTCTTGCTGCTCTTGCGTTTGCGAAAGTACATTGGATAAAGCTTCTTGCCTTTGACAACCGCCTCCCCGGCGGTGGTTCTGAACGAAGCTACGACTTTTGCTCCCTCCACATACGGTGAGCCGATTTTTGTTTTTTCGCCGTCACTTACGAGCAATACTTTATCCAGCTCAATTGTCTTGACCTCGGGCGAGGCCTCGGTAAGCTCGATATTCAGCCGGTCGCCTTCGGCGACCTTGTATTGTTTTCCGCCTTGCTCAATTACCGCGTACACCGTAGAAACTCCTGTTTTTTCACTTATAGACCTAATCAAAGCCGATATACTACGGGCTGAACCTTTCTTTGTAAAGCAAATTGTAATATATTTTTGTATGCTGTTTTTGGGAATGATTATATGCAGTTGGCTATGATACAGGATGAAATTGTGCCGATGGACAAACTTGCGCCGATTTACCTCGACCGGGGCATTTTCTTCGGTGACGGCGTCTATGAGGTGCTACGGAGCTACGATGGCAAGATTTTTGCCCTCGAAGAGCATCTGCAGAGGTTTTCCAATAGCCTGGCCGCGATCGGAATAGCTGAGGTAGATATGAACCAAATCCGCTGGCGCATCCAGAGGGCCTTTGCCGCAGCCGGCATCGCCAACGCAAAGGTTTATTTTCACATTACACGCGGTTCAGCACCACGTGACCACATCTGCGATGCCAACTTGAAGCCCAATTTCTTCTTGACCATCAGCGAACTTGCCGACAGCACAAATGAAAAGACCAAAGGCATCGCAGTTTCGACCCATCCGGACTGGAGGTGGAAAAGATGCGACATAAAGTCGCTGAACCTGCTGCCTAACGTCCTTGCCCGGCAGGATGCCGCCCGCAAGGGCTGTGCCGAAGCAATACTGGTGGACGAAGCTGGTCTTATAACGGAAGGTGCTGCGTCAGCTTTTTTTGCCGTCTTCGGCAGGACGCTGCAGACCGCACCTCTTACAGCCAATGTTTTGGCTTCCATCACGCGCAACTATGTGGTCAAAGGCGCCCAAATTATCGGATTGGACGTTATAGAATCTTCTCTAACTCCACAACAGGCAATCCAAGCAGATGAGCTTTTTATCGCCGTGACCACCAAAGACATCGTGCCGGTGGTCCAATTTGACGGGGCACTTATCGGCGACGGTAAACCCGGCAAATATACAAGGCTACTGATCCAGGAGTTCCGCTCTTTTATGGCCTAAAGTCTGCATAGACACCCGACTTATCCCTTGAACAGCAGTAGAAATGCTACGGCACACGCAACCGTCAGCACACAAGGCACAAGAAAAATCGGGCGCCAGCGGAACTTGCCTTCCGCCTTGAACAAATCCATCACAGCGCCGGTAATCTGCGTTCCGATGAAACTGCCCAGTCCCAGCGTAACCATTACTATAAGTATCTGCGCAGAACCTTTGATGTCCGCAGGGGCTACCTCATCAACATATTGCTGGCCGCCGAAGAAAAAGAATGTATATCCCACTCCGTGAAGTGCCAGCGATGAAATAACCAGCCATAAAGGCTTCGTCATAGCGAAGATAATATACCTTGCCGGCCAGGCGATTACGCCGATAGCCAGTATCCAGCGGAAATTAGGCAGCAGCAGCGGCAGCAGGACTACCATTCCGAAAATCTCCGCCACCTGAGCAATAGCCATTACCGCAGGAAGATTCTTGCTCTGGACTCCCAAATCCTCGAGGAATGGAGCGGTCGGCACAAAATAAAATTGTAACTGCGTTGTGACGATGAACGAGATGATAAGGAAAGTCAAGAAGTTGGGGTCGCCCAGCATCCGAAAGGCAGCGACGAAGGCCAGCGGGTCGCTGGGCTGCTTGGAAGGCGGCGTATGCGGAAGAAAGAAACAGAAGCCCCCCATTATCAGCGATATAATCCCCGCAAGCACCAGGGCATCGCAGCCGGCTACCTTCAACTTGCCGCAGCGGCGCCAAAGAGCCAAACCTACGCCGGCTACTATCCACCCGATTGTTCCCCAGACGCGTATCCAGCCTTGAACGGCTCGGTCGGTTTCGTGCGTGAACATAACCGAGTTGGTCAAGCCCATAGTCGGGGCATAAAGCAGGGCGTAAAGTCCCATCAGGCCAAGTAAAGGCCAGAATTTTTCTTTTTTTGCTGCCAATAGTAAAACAATGCCTCCTGCGATCTGTGCCACCGCTAAGAACTTCTCCGCAGCTACCCAGCGGTCGGCGATTTGGCCTCCGGTGAATAAAGCGACGATGCAGCCCAGCCACAGTGTGGCGTAAATCCAGCCGGTCTGCTTGCCCGTCAACTTCAAAGGACCAACTAAGTGCGACGCCAGAACCGGAAACCACGCCCCCCAGATGGCGTACTCCAGAAACATCATCAAGCTCAAACTAAGATACAATTGCCAGTTCATTTCGTTCCCCGTAACCCGGACGAGCCGGAACCAAATACCTCTATGATGAGTTCTCAAAAAATCGAAGTTGGGCATACTTTGAAAAGCAAAAGTGCGGCAGCTTTTTTGCTTTTCAAACCATCAGAAACAAGCCCAGAACATAGATCTCTTATTTGAGCAAATCCGGTTTAGGATTTGCTCAAATAATATATGTCCAACTTCAATTTTTTTGGCCGTCCTGCGCAGCTCATCCTTTGAATAGTATCGCCAGCGCCAGAACACACGCCAGCATAATCGCGCCGGGTACCGTGAAAATTGGCTGCCATGCGAAATTGCGCTCTTTTCTAAATCTATCCATGACCGCGCCGGCAAAGTGTGTGCCCAAAAATAGTCCTATGCCGCTCTGGGCGGTAATGACCAGGGCCTGCACCGATGCGCCCGAACCTTGCGGCGCGACGGCGGCTCCAAACATCTGCCCGGCTATGATAAAGAATACGTACGCCAGGCCATGAAAAGACTGTGAAGCGACGATTAGCCACGGTGGTTTCGGAGCGACGTAGAGTATATACAGCATCAGCCAGGAAGCAGCACCAATGGTGAGCGTCCATTTGTAGCCCGCCCCTGTAACGAGCGGACCGAGAAGAAACAGCGTAGCGATTGCCTGGAACGCCTGTGCAATTGCCATCGAGGCAGGAACATTTTTGGATGCAATGCCGTTATCTTGCATGAATTGTGCCGTGCCCAGAAAGTAGAATTGCATCATGCCAGCAGCGGCTATCGAGATGATAATAAAGACAAGGAAATTCGGGCTGCTGAGCATGTCGAAGGCCTTGAGAATGGGGATTTCTCCAGTTTTTGCCGGAGGCGTATCAGGCATGAGCAGACAGGCCACCCCCATGACTATCGAAAGCACCGCAGCCATAAACAGGCAGTCGCGTCCCTCTTCGCCTGTCTTGAATTTCCATCGCCAGCCGGTCAGGAAGTAGCCCACCAGTGCCCAGGCAATCGGCGCCCACATGAAGATGTAGGTCGACCGCCCTAAGTCGATATTGTTGGCCTTCAAATGATAAAACATCAAGGAGTTCACCAGCGGTATGGTCGCCGCGTAGCAGAGCGAATAGAGTAGTATCACAGTAAACAGTGATCCAAAGTCCTTCTTCCAGGCTGCGATAAAAAGCAGCAATGCTCCGACCAGATGGGCCGCCGCAAGAATAAGTTCGGTGTTCACCCACTGATCGGCAAGCTGCCCAGCCACCAACGGCATAACAATGCACGCCATCGGCAGCGCCCCGTATATCCAGCCTGTCTGCTTGCCGCTGAACTTCAGCGGCCCCAACAGGCGAGCCGCCAGCACCGGATACCACGCGCCCCAAACAGCGTACTCCATAAACATCAGTACGCTCAGACTGAGATACAATTGCCAGGTCATTGTGATTCTCCCCTACATTCCTAAGATTATCCTTAATCAAAGGCAGCTAACCTTTCGGCTGCCAGTCTTATGTCGCCAAAGCGGTCGTCGCCCGCCTCACGTTCGATTGCCAGAGTCCCTTCAAAGCCAATCTTTTCGAGCGTGCTCAGAAATGCCTTGCTGCCGACCTGGCCGTCGCCCCAGGGCACTTCGGCGCCCCAGGTGCCGGGCTTTTTTGTCCGAATAGCATCCTTGACGTGGATGTGCTTGACCCACGGCGATAGCGTTCGCACCGCCTCGATGGGATTACCCTTATCATAGAGAATCATATTGGCCGGGTCAAAATTGACTCCTATCGCCGGGTGATCCATCTCTTCCAGAAAATGCCGTAGCTCTTCTGCCGATTCCTGGCCGGTTTCCAGAAGAAGCATAATACCTTTTTTGCCCGCGGCATCAGCGAGACTTTTGATGCGGTCATAAAATTTCTTCGCGTAAGCAGGGTCACTCTCATCGATGAACCCGGCGTGCATCGACAGATATTTTACGCCCAGCTTGACCGTCACGTCGGCTGCGCCCAAGAACAGCTTTTGATTTTGCTGCCAATATTTATCAGGGGCGATTCCGCCGGTCGCTTTTATGCTTTCCAGCGTGGAATAGTCCTCCTGCGGAAAGTCTATCATCGTGCTGCTTATCGTCCAGTTCTGCTTTTGCACCGTCGCCAGGAATTCTTTTCCATTTTCCTGCAAAGCTGGTCTTATCCCCAAATGGACGTGGTCGATACCCAATTTATTCATTGCTTCTGCCACGCCGGCGACATCGGTCCGCAGCGACCAACTGCAAACCCCGATCGGCCAATTTTTGCATTTCATTGTAGAATTCTCCAATTCAGTAGGGTGGGGCTCACCCCACCATCATCTCCTCGGTGGGCTAAAGCCCACCCTACGCCTTTTTCTTGCTGATTCCTTTTCCGCCTGCACGATCTTAACAGAATTAAGCGATTGCTCCAGCGTTGTGATTGGCTTTACCTTCTGGCCGCTTATTGCCTTTACAAAATGGGCGATCTGCAAGAACCACCCATCTTGTTTCTCCACTTCGGGCGTAAAAGCCTCACCCTTAGCCGGACAAACCCTGAAGGCCGGCTGTCGCGTGAGGTCGTAAACAAGCGTTGCTTTCTCCAGCACAAGGTTAAAGCTCATCTCGAATCCGAAGGTCGGCATCATCGCCCAGCCGCCCTCGGCGGTAACCACCTTATCATCATCGTAAAGATACTGCGTGACAATGTGAACCAGACCTCCGCCCGGGCCTTTTGCCCCAAAGCTGCAAACAGCCTTCGGCAGGCCGAACAAGTACTGCACAAAATCGGTGTCGTGGATGTGCAAATCCAGCGCCGCCCCGCCGCTGCGTTTTTCGTCTAAGAACCAGTTGTCCGCGCTCCAGGTTGGCGCCGAACCCAATCGCTGAAAAGTGGCGGCGATCACTTTGCCATACTCGCCGCTATCGACTATTTCTTTGGCCTTGGCGTATTCCGGCCAGAAGCGCACGCAGTGCCCGATCTGCAGCAGTTTTCCGCTTCTGTTCGCCGCGGCGATCATCCGCTTGCAGTCCTGGACGTTCAGCGCCATCGGCTTCTCGCACAGAACGTGAAGCCCGGCTCGCAGCGCCTTAATGGAGAAATCTGCGTGCAAATAGGTCGGCAGCGTAATTGAAACGGCGTCCAATTTGGCGTCTTTCAGCATCTGCTCGTAATCGGCGTAGAGTTCAAAGCTGCTGAAATCGACCCCTGCCTGTGCGTCACCAATATTACCCACCGCATGTTGTGTGTCTTCTTTTATGTTCGGGTTCGCGTCGCAGATGGCCACGACCTGCACGCCGGGCAGGGCCTTGTAGCACTTGTAGTGCATCCGCCCCATAAATCCGAGTCCTGCGATTCCCACCTTTATCATATCTGTCCCCTTTCTACTTTCCCGCGGACATTCTAACATTGATGATTGGCAATTGAAAATCGAAAATTGAGTCCGCTCTAAAAACCTGCCGTTATGTGGACTCAAGTTTTAATTTCTTCACGAGTCTGGCGAATTCTTGGCCGCGATGCTCGTAATTCTCAAACATATCGTAGCTCGCGCAAGCAGGGCTCAACAACACGACATCGCCAGCGACAGCAAATTTGGCGGCCAGTGCAACGGCCTCGGCGAGAGAATTGACAATCTCAATTCTCGTATTGCGTCGTGCGTGGTGCGTAGTGCGTGATTGGTTCTTTGCTAACCCCGCAACAAGTTGCGGGGCTAAATAATTTTGAGCATTTTTTACCATCTCGGCGATTTTAGAAGCAGTTTGGCCGATTAGAATGGCTGCCTTGGCATTTTCAGCAATTTTTTGGCCGAAGTGGCCAAACGGCAGATGTTTATCGTAACCGCCGGCAATAAGAATTATCGGCTGGTCAAAGGCCTCCAGAGCGGCAATGGCGCTTTGCGGCGTGGTAGCCTTTGAATCGTTGTACCAGCGGACGCCGTTGATTTGTCCAACAAATTCGAGCCGGTGAGGCAGCGGCCTAAAATGCGGCAGGCAATTCTTAATCTGCTCGTCATTGACGCCAAAATGTCTGGCGACAGCAAGGGCGGCGGCAAGGTTTGAGAGATTTGCCCTGCCTGGCAAAGAAAAAACGCGGCGAATATCTTCGCCCACATCGTCGGCTGAAAACCTGATACACATTCTGCCGGCATCTTTTCTATATTTTTCAAGCCATTGGACGGCGATTTCATCTTCGGCATTAAACATAGAAACAGCCGGATAATCTTTGTCGAGTGCTTGAAATTTGAAGATGTTTTCTTTGGCCGCGCAGTAATCGGCAAACGTGCGGTAGCGGTCGAGATGATTCGGCGTTAGATTTGTCAGAAGTGAAACGTTCGGAGCCTTTTGAATTTCCGCCAACTGTTCCAGTTGAAAGCTGGAAAGCTCCAGGACGACTAAATCGTTCGGTCCAATCTGGTCAATCGTCGTCAGCAGCGGCTCGTTGCCGATATTGCCGCTGAGCCAAACGTGTTCGTATTTCGTATTTTGTATGTCGTATGTCGTAGCTCTGAGTAAGTGAGCCGTAAGGGCAGTCGTGGTGCTTTTGCCGTTGGCCCCTGTTATGCCGATTATCGGCGCGGGACACAATTGAAAAAAGATGCCTATCTGTGACGTGACGAGCTTGTTACATCGCCGAGCAAGCTGAAGAAACTCGTTATCCGGGGCGACGGCGGGATTGGCTATGACAATGTCGGCCTGTTCAAAGTCAGCCGGGTTGTGCGAGCCGAGATGAAATATTATGTCCGGAAACTCTTCGAGCTGCTTTATCGAATCACTTAGCTGCGCCTCTGAAGCGAGGTCTGTTACAATGACTTTTGCACCGGCGCTTGCGGCGAATTTCGTGGCGTCGACTCCGCCGCCGAAACGGCCTAAGCCCATCACCAGAACCTTCTTGCTGCTGAAGAAATCTCTGTTCACAATTCTTGCCTCGGACATTCCATACCTGACGGATATCTTCAAGTAGTTTCTTGGATTCAAGCCGCATACAGCACTTTCCGGTTCTTATTTATGGACTCGAGAAAATATGGATTTTTCACCGCTCGCACCATTATCAAGTCAATGCGCCTGCTGAAAAGCGATTCCAACGCCTCAAGCAGGCCAAAATATGTGTCCGCATATTCGCCAGTTTTTAGGGGCAGAAATTCAACCAGAAAGTCTAAATCGCTCGTTTCAGCATCAAAATTCTTGCCAGTCAACGCTGAGCCAAACACCTCCAGCCGCTGAACCCGATACTTCGTGCACAGTTCTTTGAGCGCTTCGCGGTTGTCTTTGATAAGCCTAATCATAGTGTTTGGCGCAAAAAAAGATGTTTACTCATATCAGGGTTTGCATTGCGCTTGCCAGGTCCACTTTGGCGTCGATGACCGCCTGCTCGATACATCGTTTCCAATCATCGCCAAATTGGCTCTTGTATTGCGGCTTTTCGTATGCATAGATTATCGAGCGAGATGCGTTAATTAAAGCTCCCGTGCCATCCGGTTTGCAGAATCTGACACACTCGGCGGCGGAAGCTGCCTGTGAGCCGTAGCCGGGCACAAGAAACCAGACCTTATCATATTTCCGCCGCAGAGCAGTGGTAACTTCCAGTGCAGTACCGCCGACCACCATTCCGATGTTACTATAGCCGCTCTTTCCGATTCGCTCCGGCTTATTGGCGATTTGCCCAACAATTTCAGCTATCTTCTCGTACATTGTCCGGCCATCGGCGTCGGCAAAATCCTGAATCTCTGCGGCGGAAGGATTGCTCGTGCGAACCAGTACAAATAGACCTTTGCCCTGCTGGTCAGCCACAGCCGCAAAAGGCTCAATGCCATCGGTTCCGGTGTAACCGTTGATGGTTATGGCATCGGGAGCCAACGTATCTTCCAGGCCGACCAGTTCCGGATTCTCCAGGTGAGCCGAGGCGTAAAATTCCGCGGTGTGGCCTATGTCGCCGCGTTTTACGTCGCCTATTACCTCCAGGCCCAAATCATCGGCCTCGGTAATCAACGCATAGTAAGCCTCTATTCCGTCCCAGAGATACTTTTCAAAAAATGCTATGTTTATCTTTACCGCCGGCACCATCGGCCCGACAATTCGCATCGTCTGTGTGCAGAAATCAAAGATTGCATCCACAGCGGCGGCTACGTCAAACTCGTCGTTCATCTGACGATGGCTGGTTATCACCGACGGCAGTTGGCTGTAAACAGGGTCTAAACCGACAATTAGTGAAGTCTTCCTCGCTTTTACAGCGTCACACAGCCGATCAGCAAAATGACTGGGCATTTCTTGCCAAACCTTCCTTTCTTATGAACTGAACTTTTACAAAATTGAGATTAGGCACACTTTGAAAAGGAAAAATTTGTTGTCCTATTTTTCCTTTTCAAACATTGACTGCTTGATAGATAATTACTTAGCTCTATTATTTAAGGAAATCAAGAAACTGATTTCCTTAAATAATATGTGCCTAATCTCAATTTTGCAAAACTCTTGTTAAGAAGCAGCACTGCAAAAATACTTTTTGCCAACGGTGATAGACACTATAATCACACCAGTTGTTTCAGGCAAGGCAGAAATTTGGTTTGATGTCTGGTAACTGGTCAATTGGTGCCGCAGGAAAATCCGCAAATTCGCAAGAAGCAAAGATACAAGAGGCTGATCTGCTGGCTTATGATTGACTTGGCGGTGGCTATTATCATCTTTGCGCTGCTGACGTACAAGCCTTCGCGTTATGATCCGCTGGAAGGAACGGCTGCCGACCACAGACAGGGGCAGGTAAGTCCGTATCTGACGCATTTATCGTCGCAGTATTATAATGGCGCGCAGCGCCGCACCGCATTCGAGCTGGTCATCACCGAGGAAGGGATAAACCAGGCTATCACGTGGTCGGATTGGGCTGTGGAGTCTGAAGGCATCTGGCTTTATGCGCCAGCAGTGCTCTTTACGCCGGGCACCATTGTTTTGATGGGCACTGCCAATGTAAAAGGAGCCGAGTTTGTCGTTACTATCGAGCTTGAGCCGAAAATCGACCAGCAGAAACTATTGAACTTGCAGGTGGCTAAGATCAAGATTGGGGCGATGAATATCACGCCTCTTGCCAGGCTGATAGCCAAGAAGATGTACGCAGACAGGCTTGCCGCTGTCCCGGTCGATGCAAAAGATTGGCGGGCCAAGATTGCAGCGGCGCTGCTAAGTGATGAGCCGTTCGATCCTGTTTTCCCCGCCGAAGATAAGAACGTGCGATTGGATAGCGTAACCGTCGAACAAGGTCGGCTGATATTGCGGTTCGTTCCGGTCTCGCAGCGCACTCGCGCGGCGCCTTCGAGAGCGTCAGCGTCTGGCCAACCCATACAGTAGCCGAGGCAGATGAAGCAGTGCGCTGGTTAAGTCGCGTCCGCTGACAAGCCCGATTCGCTGGGCCTTTCTGACGATTTGGATGAGCTGCGGCAGATCGTAGAACTCCGACCGGATGCGGTTGCGGATTTGCCTGAGCTCTTTGCGTCCGTAACGGTCCGAATATACCGGACCGCCGATACGTTCGTAGTGGTAGCCCGGCGTTTTCTCAACCACTTCTTTTAGGGGCGAGAACTTCTCGATGCGGAGTTTGTGGAAATTGATGGTATCCAGCTTGAGCTCCTTTGCGAACTTCGGGATGTAGAGCATCTCTTCTTCCGTCTCGCCGATGTTGCCGTAGATAAAGTAGCCGTGCAGAAAGAAGTCGTATTGCGTCAGAACCGCAAACGCCTCCCGGACTTGCTGTTGGGTGATGCCCTTTTGGAGCTGCTGCAAGATGCGGTCGTGGGGCGACTCGATCCCGATCAGGAAGACCTTGAACCCTGCCTCTTGCGCCTTGTCGAGCAGCCTGCGATGCCTGGCCACATCAACCCGGGCCTGGACAACAAAGGTCTTCTTGATCTTGTTCTGGATAATCAGATCGCAAAGCTGTTCGCTTCTCTTTGGGTTGGTGAAGAAATTGTCATCGCTGAAGAGCACGACATCGGCCGTAATCGTCTTGAATTCTTCAATGACCGATTCGACTGGTCGTTCGGTGTAGCTTCTCTTCTGGCCAAGTGGGTTTAGACTGAACGTGCAGAACTTGCATTTGAACGGGCATCCCCTGGTTGTCAGTACCGTGTCGAACGTGTGGCGGGTAAGTCGAACACCTTGCTGAATAAAGCAATAATCGTGCCTTCTCAGCGACCGGTCTGGAAATGGGATACGCGCGATGTCGGGCAGAGAATGGATTTCGTTGTGGACGATTCTTCCGTTCTGGCGATAGGAAAGCCCGCGGATATCCTTGTACGGGACGCCCGTGACGATCTGTCTTATGATCTCTTCGCCCTCACCGCGCACAATCAGGCCGACATTCGGACAACGCTCGAATAGGTACTCGACTTCCTGCGTTGCTTTGTAGCCTCCGACGACCGTGCAGACTTCACGAGGTAACTGAGAGACGAAATCACAGACTTTCTTGAACTGAGATTCCCATCGGATGCTGATGCACAGAAGATCGACCTGGTTCCTGATGAACGAACTGAGTAGTTGGGGGTCCTGGTAGGCCTTATCATACCGAAGGTCGAGAAGCGTCACCTTGCCGACCAGGTCTTTCATGCTCGCGGCGATGTACTCAAGGCCGGTCGGAGGGAAAATCCCCATCGCCGCGGTAGAATCTCCGAAGTACGGGTTCAAGGCTAGAACGTGCTTGTATTTTACCATGCACGGATTATAGCGGGAAAAACCGCAGATGCACGCTTAAAATTGAAAATTGTCAATTTACAATTGAACTGGCCTGGGCGTCCTTAGCTGCCTCGACATTGAACTCTGGCCATAAACAACGCCACCAGCCGCGTTACCAGCAGCGCCGTAGGCGGCGACTACAACCAAGCCGCGGGGTCGGTAGGCAGTAACTCGAAGGGCGGAATAGTCAGCAACTGCTATAGTGCCGGCGCGGTCATCGGAGTCGGGGATGTCGGCGGGCTGGTGGCAGAGAACAGTGGTTCTGTGACCGGCTGTTTCTGGGACACACAGACCTCAGGCCAAGCCACGAGTGCAGGCGGCACAGGCAAGACAACAGCCGAGATGCAAACAGCCAGCACATTCCTCCCTGCCGGCTGGGACCTTGTCAATATCTGGGGCATCGGAGAGAATCAGACTTACCCGTATCTACGCAAGTATTCAGCAGCGGATATCAACCAGGATGCCAGCGTTAACTTCCTCGACCTTGCGGCGTTGGCCGAGAGTTGGCTAACAGACCTGGCATCATAAACCGCCACAGTGGCCACAGAGGCCACAGAGATAAAAAAATGGAATACTTGCTCTGAGCAAAAAAATTGGTATGCACAGCATACCCTACCGCTGATTCTTCATTTAGATTCCGTGATAATCCACGAAATCTCTGGTTATCATTTGACAGCACGCCCTACCGATTTGGCTGACGGTCTTTGCCAATAGCTGGCTTAATTGACTATATAGGAAGGGCTAACAATAAACGACGAGTAGATTTTGGGACGAAGGCGGGACAGTCTATTAGGGCTTTTGCCTGGCCTTATCATAAATGCCCGATTGGTCGGGGCGGCCCCACGAGGGCGGCAATTCTCCGATAAGTAAATTGCCGATCGGCCGAAGTGTCTCAAACTGCATCAGGATAATCCTCAGAATGCCCGTTAGCGGTACGGCTACAAACATTCCGGTTATCCCCCAAAGCAGACCCCAAAAGGATAACGCCAGCAGGACAACTACCGGGTGCAGGTCCAATTCCTTGCCCATCCACTTCGGTTCGAGTAGATAGCCAAGAACAATCTGGATCGTCCCTGGAACGGCGACGATGAAAATAACAGGCCAGGGACTTTGAAACTGGGCGACTGCAATGGGAATCGGCAACAGAGTGGCGATCACAGAACCAATATTGGGGATAAAATTCAGAATAAATGTAAGCATGCCGAAGACACTGGCCAGCTCCAGCCCAGCCATTGCCAGAACAGCCCAGACCAGAAGTCCGTTTAGTATTGATATCGCAATCATAATGGCAATGTACCGGCGTATTTGCAGGTCCACGTCCCTGTAGACGCCGGTGCGAACAACGTAAGGATTGCGTCCTGCCAGGAGGAAAATAACGATAATCAATACAAGGAACACGTTCGATAGAAGGTTGAAAACCGCGCTCAAAGTACTGGTCACCATGTTAGGGACATTGTTTCGCAGGTCATTAACAATTTTTTCCTGATTGAACGGGTCGCCCCATCGGCCCATTTCCGAAAACGCTCGGTTGGCAAGGTCTGCGAAGCTATTACTGTACTCGCCCACGGTGGCGATGATGGTCTGAACCACCCGCGTCATCAGAAAACAGAAGACAGCGATGAGCACCACGACTACAAGGAAGGTTATCGTAACTGCTATCAGACGCGGGAATTTCAAACGGATTACCTGAAAGTCCAGGATTGGCGAGACAAGCGAAACGACAAAAACGGCAAAAACAAAAGGAATCATCACGGCGCGGGTGTAACGCAGAACAATAGCTATGGCTACCGCGGCAAGGACGATTAAAGAGCCCGTCATCAACCACGCAGATTCGTCGCGATTGTCTAACATATTTGCCTATGGTAAACAAATCTGGCAAACAACGCAAGCGGATTAACATCGGCAAGTCTATTCGGATGGAGCTTATTTTTGTACGCGGGGAGGTTTTTTGCGACGCCGTTTTAAGTGCACGCTTTGTCGTGCTGCTGCTTCTTGAATTGCTTCAGCGGCTGAGGCTCGGCGACTTTTCGGTAGCCAAGTGCCTTTATCACCTCCAGCACTTCGGTCCAGGTCGGAAAGGGTCTGGCGTTACTCTTTTTATACTCATCTATCGCCATAAGGAATTCAAGCTGCTCATCCGACATCTGTCCCTCTTCCGCAGATTTTCGCTCATCGCTTCTGCGTCTGCCGGGACCTCGCCGGCGGTCCAGACCCAACCGCCTATCGACAACACTTTCTCTGCGGTCTCTAAAACTGCGCCGCTCTGTGAGGTATTCTGGATGCATCAATAGTCGTCCTCAAAGATATCGCTGTTGAAATCACTGTCCTGCTCTTCCTCCATGGCAAAGTCGTAGTAATCATCATAGGCATCTTGCGACTCGATGATTACATGTGCTTCATCAAGGGATTCCTCGGGAACCATGACGGCAATTTCTTTATCACCTTCTGACCCTTTCTCCTGTGCGCCGATAACGGCAGGGATGTCATTGACTCTAAGCAAAGTCTCATAGTCTCTGGCCTGCTCCCAATCCTTGGCAAAGGCAACAACAACAAATCCCTGCAGTTTGGCCTGCGATTTGTGCTCCTTTTTTGAACGCTTTGCCATTTTATCACTCCCAACAAGACTGATCCGACCTGTGGTGCGTACGCCCTCGAAAAGCTTACGATAAGAAGGCTCACCTGAACAACTCAAACCATCAAAGACGACCCGCCGGACAGGCAAATCTGTCTGCCGGCTCAGTCGCATCTGACGCCTCTTGCGCCTATCGGCGCTATAAACACAGAAATTTAGTATTTTGCGCGAATTTTTTTGTTGAAAATCCAAAAGGTCTGTGTAATAAGAGACTCATAATGTGCCGGACCAAGGATCCGACCGGCGCAGCAATGGTCAAATTAGAACAGGGAGGATTTTTAGAATGGCAAAAAAAAGAGATTCTTTGGTCGTCGCAAGCAAAGTCAAGGCCTACATCAAGGGCAAAAAGATGATGACCGCATCGGATACGCTCGAGGCACTCAGTGAACATGTTTACTCGGTGCTCGATGCCGCCACTGCCCGCACCAAGGCCAACCGTCGTAGTACGGTCAGACCGCAGGATTTGTAGGCTGGTCGCGGCCAGAATGCTTAGGTCGCACACGTCACACTCCCGGTAACGCTATCCGCGGCAAATTAATCTGCTTTTTGCAGGGTGGAAAGGCTCGTATCAGTAACTGGCATCGGGATTCGAGAGGCTGGGCATGCGATTGACTCCCGCGCGTCAGGTACGAGCTATTGGCTAGGGCTGTGGACAACATAAGTGATGCCAGTGCAGCCCCCAAGGCGTATCCTAGGGAGTTTTCCAAAGTGCTTTCAGATACTACTGTCGGCCTATAAAACCCAAACTCGCGTTGTCAAAAATGTGGGGTTTTGCCAACTTTTGTTGAACTTGAGTAGGTAAAACCCCCTATTATAGGCAGAGATTTACGGAGGATGGGGCATTTTTGCGCGGCGTAGTTAAGGGTACATAATCCCTGGCCGATAATGAGCTAAGCGGCAAGCCACGAGTGAGGTTCGCTCAACACACAACGTTGCAGCAAACCGCTCTTTATGGTTTGGACCGAGAATAAGCGTACATAAGCCGCTAAATAAAGGATGGTTATAGGAATGGCTCGGCGGAGGACAACGTGAGGCTATTCATGTTAGGCTGGGAGTTTCCTCCGTTCATCAGTGGGGGGCTTGGTACGGCTTGCTACGGGCTGACCAAAGCGATGGACGAACTCGGAATCGAGGTGACCTTTGTGCTGCCCAAGATGGTTGACGCCAGATACGCCAGCCACGTGAGGTTGTTGGGCCCCAGCCTAGACAGCTTTCAGTTCGGCGGACTGAAAAACGTTAAGTTCCGTGCGATCGCCTCATCACTTCAGCCTTACACAACGGCGCAGGCTTACCGCCAGAGGATCGAGGACGCCCTGCGGCGAAAGCACCCCGGCAGTCTCGACCCATCCAGCCGACCTATCGAAACGCTGGACTACAGCGGCGATATGTATTCGGAGGTGCACCGCTATGCTGCTCTGGCCGTCGAGATAGCCCGAGAAGAGCAGTTTGACGTTGTCCACGCCCACGACTGGATGACATTCCCCGCGGCCATCGCTGTAGCGGCAATAAGCGGAAAGCCGCTTGTAGTGCACGTCCACTCGACAGAATTCGACCGCAGCGGCGAACACGTGAACCAAATGATATACGATATTGAGAGAAAGGGCATGGAACAAGCTGATAAAGTCATCGCTGTCAGCCAGTACACCCGCAATATCATCATCACCCGATATGGCATCAGCGGCAAAAAAGTCGAGGTGGTTTATAATGCCGTGGAACCCAACAACAATAACGGGGGACACACCGATAGCGTCATAGGAAAAGACGAAAAGATCGTTCTGTTTTTGGGCCGAATTACTATGCAGAAAGGCCCTGAATACTTCCTGGCAGCAGCCAAGAAAGTCCTTGAGGTAATGGGTAACGTCAAGTTCGTGATGGCCGGCTCCGGCGATATGCTGCACCGCGCAGTGCAGATGGCCGCGGAAATGGGCATCGGGCACAAAGTGCTCTTTACCGGGTTTCTACGCGGCGAAGACGTCCAGAGAATATACCGGATGGCTGACCTGTACGTAATGCCCTCGGTTTCCGAGCCGTTCGGCATCACACCCTTGGAGGCGCTGAACAACAATGTGCCCGTCATAATAAGCAAGCAGAGCGGCGTGTCGGAAGTTCTAACACACGCCTTGAAGGTTGACTTCTGGGATATCAACGAGATAGCCAATAAGATTATAGCGGTCCTAAAATATCCGTCTTTAGGAATTACATTGGGCAATCACGGCAATTTTGAAGCGCGGAAGCTGCGATGGAAAGACTCGGCAGCAAAGTGTGCAAGAATTTACCAGGAGATGTTGGCCGCCGTTTAGTCGTGCGTCATGCGTAATGCGCCGTGCGTAAAACGCAATACGATATACGCAACACGATATACGCAATACGAGACACGAGAAAATGCCTTCAGTTTGTTTCTACTTCCAGGTGCATCAGCCGTTGCATTTGAGGCACTACACGGTATTCGACCAAAGCGAACACTATTTTGACCACCACAAAAACGCCTTGATCTGCCGAAAGGCAGCAAACAAATGCTACCTGCCGGCAAATCGGCTGCTGCTCAAGATAATCCGGCGGCTTGGCGGTAAATTCAAGATAGCCTACAGTCTGACCGGCGTGTTACTGGAACAGCTCCAGCGTTACTCGCCGGAGGTAATCAGCACTTTCGACGCCCTGGCAGAAACGGGCTGTGTGGAATTCCTGGCTGAGACCTATTACCATAGTCTGAGCTCTCTATATTCGCGCGACGAATTCGTCGAGCAGGTAGGCAAACACGTCGATACTATCGGGCGTTTTTTCGGGCAAAGGCCGCGAATCTTCAGAAATACCGAGCTGATATACAATAATGATTTAGCTGCTCTGGTTGAATCGATGGGCATCTTCGATGCGATAATCACGGAGGGGGCAGACCACATCTTAGGCCCGCGGAGTCCTAATTTCCTCTATCGTCCGAACGGCTGCAGCAAACTCAAGCTGCTGCTTAAAAACCATCCACTGAGCGACGACATCGCTCTTCGGTTCCCCAACCGCCGCTGGTCGGAGTGGCCTTTGACGGCAGAAAAATTCGCCGGATGGATAGGTGATATCAACGGCAACGGTAATGTCGTCAACCTGTTTATGGATTATGAGACGCTCGGCGAACATCAATGGGAGGATACAAGCATATCCGAATTTATGTCGCAACTGCCTGAGGAGATTCTGAATCGTCCCGGCAACGATTTCAGAACACCCAGCGAGGTAGCCCGACGCTACGAGGCGACCGATACGGTGGATGTGCCGCATTTTATAAGCTGGGCGGCAGATAGTGAAAGGGACCTCTCGGCCTGGCTTGGAAACGCTATGCAGTCCAGCGCCATTCACGAGCTATATAGGCTGGAGAAAACCGTTAAGCAAACCGGCGATGAAAAAATCATCGCCGACTGGCGAAGACTACAGGCGTCCGACCATTTCTACTACATGTGCACAAAGTACTTGGCGGACGGTGACGTGCATAAGTGCTCTAACCCTTATGATTCGCCGTACGATTCCTATATAAACTTCATGAACGTGCTGAACCATCTCCACAGCCGCTGCTTGAACGCCGCAACTGGGGGCGCCGCTCAGGATTTGGAACTCGAGATCGAGTCTTCAGAAGATCTTGATGCTCTGATTGTCTCGTGATATCCGAAAATCGTTTATCGCTGTATCCCGATAAGTCGGGATTTGCCGTCTGCCTGGGAGTAGCACTGTGCTAACTCTACAAGAATCTGCGAATGTGCAAATTGTAGCCAAGGCTACTCACGATGAATCCATCGACAGCCTGCTGACCAAGGAATGGCTGCTGACCAACCATCGCGGCAGCTACGCATCATCGACGATCATCGGCTGTAATACGCGCGGCTATCACGGCCTGCTCATCGGCTCTGTTGCCCCGCCGGCCAACAGGATAATGGCCCTGGCCAATTGCCTGGAAATGCTCACAATCGACAGAAAGGTCTTTGAGCTTTCGACCTTTGAGTTCAGCGATAAATTTGCCCCGGCAGGCTTTAGCTACTTAAAGCAATTCCGCCAGGATACTGGCGTGCATTTTGACTATGAATTGGAGGGATTTAAGCTCACCAAATCCGTTCACCTGCTCCGTGACGGTGACACCGTGTCCGTAGTGTATAGCTTTTCAGGTGTGGCTCAGCCGGCAGAGTTTGTTTTGCGCCCGTTCGTAGGCTTGCGGGATTTCCACGCACTGCAAAAATCTTCTGCGCCATTGTGTTCAACTTGGCTCGGTGATGCTCTACTGGTTCGCCACGATGTGCCGGGTAGTTGCGAATTGTTTCTCAGTTGTCCCGGCATGAGTTTTGAAAACGACCCGCAATGGTGGTTCGATTTCATATATCGCCAGGATAGGGAAAGAGGCCAGAGCTTCACGGAGGATTTGTGGACGCCCGGCCTCTTCAAATGCCGTATAGAAAGGCCCACTCAAATCGTTCTATGGGCACGTTTAGCCGCCGCCGGCACGGGTCCCGATTGTGGGGGATGTTTAGCTGTCGCCGGAACGCCTGCCCTGAGCCTGTCGAACGGGGCGACGGACCCTAAACCATACGCCGACATTGAAACCGTAAAGGAAACTCTGGCCCGGCACCAAAACGAGATAATCACGAGCGCCAAAGTTAAAGACGAAAAATTTACAATCCTCTGTTTGGCAGCAGACCAGTTTCTCGTGTATCGGGAATCGGGGATGGGGTATCGAACCACAAGCCACGAACCACAATGCACGAAGCACGATACACGAACTACGATCCTGGCCGGCTTCCCCTGGTTTGCAGATTGGGGTAGAGACGCCTTTATAGCGCTGCCCGGCCTGTTGCTGGCAACCGGCAGATTTGAAGAGGCAAAGTCGGTCCTGTGCACATTCGCGCAGGCAGCAGACCAGGGCATGATTCCCAACCGCTTCGATGATTATAGTAACGCCGCCCACTTCAACAGTGTAGATGCCTCTCTCTGGTTTATCAACGCGGCTTTTGCCTACCTCGATGCTACGGGCGACTCACAAACCTTTACACAGCAACTGCTGCCCACTATCCGCTGGATTGTCCAATCCTACCAGGATGGCACGCGGTTCGGCATCCACGCCGATGTGGACGGCCTTATAATGGCAGGCGATCGGGACACGCAACTGACCTGGATGGACGCCAAATGCGACGGCGTGGCTTTTACGCCTCGCTACGGCAAGGCGGTCGAAATCAATGCCCTTTGGTATAACAGCCTTCGCGCGCTGGCCTACTTTCACGCGGGCCGCAACAGCGAAAACGCATACCACTACCAGGCTATGGCTGAGAAGGTTGCATGGAGTTTCTGCCCGCTATTCTGGAACGAAGCGGCAGGTTATCTGAACGACTGCATTCTGCCGGATGGTACGCCCGACGGGACTCTTCGCCCGAACCAGATATTCGCTGTTTCGCTTCCGTTCGGGCCGCCGTTATCGCTGCAGCAGCAAACCTCGATTGTTAATACGGTGCAAAGAGAGCTGCTTACGCCTTACGGCCTGCGAACGTTAAACGTCCAGCACCCCAACTACAAAGGCAAATACATCGGCCCACAGAAAGATAGAGACCAAGCCTATCACCAGGGCACGGTCTGGCCGTGGCTGATCGGGCCGTTCGTGGAGGCCTATTTGAAGGTCAATCAGTTCAGCCCGATGAGTAAGATAAAGGCCGCCCAATTCATTCAGCCGCTACTGGCCCATCTGACCGAACAAGCCTGCCTGGGCAGCATTTCGGAGATATTTGACGGCGATAGTCCTCACACGCCTCGCGGCTGCATCGCCCAGGCCTGGAGCGTAGGCGAACTCATAAGAGCCTACCAACTGATTAACAGCTAATCCAGGCGTGCGAATTGTGCTTGGTGCATCGTGGATTGTGTCTCGTGGTTCGAGTCCCGATTCCCAATTCCCGATACCCGATTCTTCACTAGTCACGGGTCACGAGTGACGGATTTTTCTTGCTTTTTCCGACAATCCCGACAATAATATCATTTGTTCTTTTATGTTTGGCCGTCGCCGGTATTTATCCTTTGTAGTATAACCTTTACGTAGAAGGACGGCGACGGCTAGAATTGGTTGCGGAATCAAAACAAGATACAATAAACGTAATACGGTATAAGCAATACGAGATACCAGCGACGAAAATTAAACCGGCCGCATAGTAAGGCGTCCGGTGAGCTTTGCGTTATGCGGAAACTATATACACAATAATTGTCATTCCTTAGATAAGAAGGAGATTAGTTTGCCAGCAAATACAACTCATATGTGTTTTATACAGCCTGAAGACCAGAATGCGCTGGTGTGGCGATATATGGATTTTACGAAATTTGTTTCTGTGGTTTCAACAGGTTCACTGTTTTTATCTAGGCCCGACCTTCTTGGTGACCCATTTGAGGGTTCCTTTTCAAAAGCAAATATGAAATTGAGACCTGAGGTATATAAACTGCCTAAACTGCAACTTGATAAAATGCAGCAACAAATGGCAAATTTTGCAAAATGGATACGTCAATGGACCTATATAAATTGTTGGCACATGAGCGAATATGAATCAGCGGCTATGTGGAGATTATACGCAAAAAGCAATGAAGCTGTTGGGATCCAAACAACATACAAAAAGCTAACTGACTCTCTTCCAGAGAACGTCTACATAGGACTTGTACAGTATATTGATTACGAAACGGATTGGTTACCAGAAGGAAATTCGTTTTTCCCATTTATGCACAAACGTAAATCATTTGCTCATGAAAAAGAA
>Ga0315280_10003106_pt1 | contig 25898 bp, 24 predicted proteins | sample YL17G06_40_MG_FD_203697 | JGI IMG/M metagenome (GOLD analysis project Ga0315280, IMG submission 203697) | Sediment microbial communities from Yellowstone Lake, YNP, Wyoming, USA - YL17G06_40 | ecosystem: Environmental > Aquatic > Freshwater > Lake > Sediment | place: USA: Wyoming | collected...
CATATTTAACTAGACCAACTGCCGGTCCCCAGACAGTACAACCGCTGACAGAGTCTCGGGGAGGACAAACAAACACGTCCTACAAAATGGCTGATAAATCGCTGGGCTAGTCTCTGTCGTCCTCCGGGCTTGGGCTGCCGCCCCGCAGGGGCGATCGACAAGAGCCCACCGTTTCAACGGTGGATACCGATAGCGAATGATATCCGCAAGCCCCGTAGGGGCGACAGAAAACAGGCAACCGGGCGGCATCCTTCCATCCGGTGTGGTCGGAATCCGCCACCGAATACCGGGCGCACTCGATGCGGAATTGTGACACTTTTCTTGTTGACAGGTGGCTATGGTGTTTATACCATATCTTGGGCGTCGCCCGCAGGTCGTGCGTCCGCGCACGGCCTGTTGGAGGCGCGGGGACGCTCGTCCGGCAAGGGCGGGCAGAGAGTGACGGTCATTGGAAGGGAGAAACACATGGACAAGCCAACCTGTCACACGTGCGTGTTTTCGTATTGGGATAAGGGTCTGTGGCTGCGGAGCTTCGGGCTGGGCATGCCGCTGCGTGCGCTCTGCGCCAATCATCCGGACGCGCCCGGCCATGAGCGCGAGACCCCGTCCGGACGGGTCTGTCGCAACTACCGGGTCAGGCCCGCAACCCCGGACCTGGCCGACGGCACAGTCAAGCGAATCCCCATCACCGGCGGGCTGTACGCCTACGTGGACGCCGCCGATTACGAGGACATCGATCGCCACCACTGGCGATTGGTCGGCGGCGGCTATGCGGGGCGGTACGAGAAGGGCAAGTGCATCCTCATGCACCGTCAGATCATGAACCCGCCCGAGGGAATGGTCGTCGACCATCTCAGCGGCAATCGCCTGGACAACACGCGCGACAACCTGCACGTCTGCACGCCCGCCGAGAACTGTCGCAACCGGCCCAAGCGCCGGGGCAGCTCCTCGAATTATTTCGGCGTGTACTGGGTCAAGCAGAGGAACAAATGGATGGCTGTGATCTGCCTCGGCGGCAAGCACAATCACACGATAGGCTATTTTGACGACGAGACCGATGCCGCCCGCGCCTACGACCGCGCCGCGGTCGCGCACTTCGGTGAAGCCGCCCGGCTGAACTTCCCCGACGAATGGCCCCCGCAGCGCCGTCGGCGAGTCCATGCCCAAGCCCGCAGGGGCGGATCATCGGTCGCCCGCGCCTCCGCCGCCCCGAAAAAATCTGGAGGCTGCAAGCCGGGAAAGTCCAAAGGCAGGAAACGAACGTAGGAGCTTTGCTTTACCCTTGCAGGAACGCCAGGGCTGTCGCCAATCGACCGCGAAAGCAACAGTAGCGCCAGTCCGGTCCCGCAGTCCACGCAAAATCCACGCGGCCTCGTGAACGGCCAACGCTGTGACAAAAGGACCGCCCGGCGCAGACATCGATCTATTCGCTTCACGCGAGGCGGACGCCATGGTGTGAGATTTCACAGGCCAGCGGATCATTGGGACCGAACCGGTCCGGCGTGAAGGGCTGCGGCTCGATGCGGTCGTCGATCGTGGCTGCCAGCTTCATCAGGGCAATGCGATCCTGAAACAGGTCGTCGGAGAAATCCGGCGAAATGACGGCCACATCGATGTCGCTCCAAGGACGGGCCGAGCCCATCGCCTGCGAGCCGTACAAATACGCGGCTTCGACCCTCAGCCGCTCGCGAACAGCCGCCAGAAACCGATTTACGCTGGTTATGACGTCAGGTGCGATTTGAGCCATACCAACACCTCTCTGATTGTCGCCATCTGCTCGGCGGCATACTCGGCAGTACACCTGCGTCGAAAGTCGCCCTTGGGGTCAGGATATCTTGCCTCAATGTTGAACGCCGTAATCCTGAGAAGGATTTCGGTTTGTGCCTCGTCAGGTTCAATGCCTGCGGCTTTCGCGAGCCTCAGCAGATTGTGGATGGGTGGCGCATGTTGCCCTTGTTTGATCGCGTGCAGACCCTTAAGCTCCTTCTCGATAGCCAGATGGCCAAAGAACAGCGCATAAGAATAATCGCCCTTCTCCATGAGATGATCGGCGACAGTCAGGGTTGCTTCGGCCTCCGTGAACCAGTATTGCCCAGTGGCCCGAGCGTCAAAGCCTCCCGAGTCCATCGACCCATCCGAACATCTCATCGTGTCCTTTGACATAGCCGTATTGTACCGGTGGAATCACGCCATGTACAGCAGGACTCACTACAGAGTTTCCTGGCGGAGCTCCGCGACCCAGGCGTCGGACTGGGCCTTGCCGTAGCCGAGGAATGCTGACGAGGGATCGTGGCTTTGGAAGGCCCGCTCGGCCGTGGGTTTGTTCGCGTTGGCGTAGCAATAGACGCAGCCATGGGGGCAGGTATCGTACGCCCCGATATCGTAGCTTTCCGTGCAGCCGCACTCTTTCCGCGTGGGCCTGTCCTTGTACTCGAACCCGCCGGGCGAGAACAACTGCTGAATGATCGCCCCGTCGATGCAATGGGCCTTTTGAATGAGCGGGCTGACCAGGTACTCGCCGCAGCAGGAGTACATCCGAATGCCGTAATACTCGGCAATGGACGCGAGCCTGTCGGCCAACGCGATCTTCTGATCTGCGTGCCGGTCGGTCACGCAAACGCCGGCGCGCTCCTGCATCTGCTGGAAGTTGCGTTTGACCTTGCTGTATTGCGTCACGAAACTGAAGTAGCATCGCTCGACCCGGCCCGCCAGTTGCCCGGCCAGACGCGTGAAGGCGTCGAGATAGAAAGCCTCGTCAGTGATATCGGAGAAGACGATCGGGTCGAACCGCCAGTTGATGTACCCGGGCGAATAACGGTCGCTGAGGTACAGGAGAGTCTTGAAGGCGGCGTCCTTGGCCACGCGGGTCTCGAAGACCGCCGGCATGGCCGTGATCGTGTAGTTGAAGTAGAACTTATAGCCGAGCCGGTCCAGCGCGTCGAGATGAGCGACAAAGGGCGTGAAATCCTTCGACCAGAAGACAAAGCAGGCCACGTCCTCCGGCTTGAGCGAAGCGACGTAGCGCTTGCCGCCGAAGGGATTTACCACGCCCGCGAACCCTTCGCGAATGCGCCGCATGAACCAGTCGGCGTAGAACGCCGGCACATCCGTCCGCCGAGATACCGAGATAATCCGCTTCATCCTGCCCCAGTACATAACCACAACCACTGACCTGCGATCCCCCCATAATACGCCTCACAACCGGATTGGCAAGAGCACTTGGCACATGAGCTGTGTCTTGACGATCCGCGGGCGGGCCTATAGACTCGTGCGTGAGTTCGGTGGATTGGCGACTCAAGACACCTGAAACCTGCGTTGAAAGGACGAATCATGACGAGAGGGGTAATTGCACGGACGCTGTTGTGCCTGTTGGCGGTGGGCCTGACGCTGACCAGCGTGTCATGTCAATGCGCAAAGAGCGTATCCACCCAGAAGGGAGATGTGATCAGCGAGCCTTACTTGCTCGACACTCCCCTGACGTCGCGGTCGATCTGCTTCGAGAACGCGACGGGCGCGCCGGGGGCCGGGGGCAAGTCGGCGAGCAAGCTGGGCGTCGGCCGCAAGGGCTCGCCTGCCATCACGCTCGACGCCGGCAAGGAAGTCCAGCTCTGTGACATCGAGGGTCCCGGCACCATTCGCCACATCTGGATAACCACGTCGAACAACCCGATGTACCTGCGCAGCCTGGTGATCCGGGCCTGGTGGGACGGGCAGGCGCATCCGAGCATTGAGTGTCCTGTCGGCGATTTCATGGGTTTCGCGCACGGCAAGGTCCAGGCGTACTTTTCCGCCGTGCACTCGCTCGGCCGCAACGCCGGCATGAACATCTGGCTGCCCATGCCCTTTACGAAACGGGCGAGGATCACGCTCACCAACGACGGCAAGGAGAATGTCCCGCTGTTTTACCAGATCGACTACACGATCAGGGACAGCTACCCCGCCGACGTAGGCCGGCTGCACGTGCTGTTCCGGCGCGAGAACCCGACGACGCAGAAGCAGGATTTCGAGCTGTTGCCCAAGCGGACCGGCAAGGGCCGCTACGTCGGCGCCCTGATCGGCATTCGCAACATGCACCCGGACCAGTGGTGGGGCGAGGGCGAGATCAAGGTCTACATGGACGGCGACACGGACTTCCCGACGATCGTCGACACCGGCAGCGAGGATTACGTCGGCCTGTCCTACGGCGTGCAGCAGACGCCGTACCTCTACAACGGCTGCAACCTCGACCAGAACAATTTCGTCTCCATGTACCGCTGGCACCTGCCCGACCCAATCTACTGGAAGAAGGAGGCCCGCATCACGATTCAGCAGATCTCGTGGCGCGACGGCCTGGCGGAAACGCAGGACGACTGGTCCACCGCCACGTTCTGGTATGAGCCGATCCCGAGCGCCCCGCTGCCGACGATGCCCAGCGAAGCAGCCCGGACCGCCGATATCTGGCAGGAAAAGAAGTGACAACCATAGAGAAGGCGGATTCGAGCCGCCGATGATTTCTAAAGAAAGGAAGACCGATGCTTAACAAGAGATGCGTGATCGCGATTGCAGTGTTGGCGGCTGTGGCGCTTTGCGGCTGTCACAAGCCGGCGGAAAGCGCCACCGCCGCGACGAGTAAGCCCGTGACCGAGCCGGGATTCACAAAGCTCTTCAACGGCAAGGACCTGACCGGCTGGGAAGCCACCGGCCAGGCCCGGTGGGTCGTCGAGAACGGCCTGCTCGTCGGGACCCAGGGCGCCAACAACGCGCCCGGCGACCTGTTCACCTCGAAAGGCTTCGGCGATTTCGAGGCGATCGTCACCTGGCGGGCGGAATGGCCCTGCAACAGCGGCGTCTGGTTCCGCTTCCAGTCGCCCGACAAGGCCTACCAGGCCGACATCCTGGAGTACAAGGACCCCGAGGCCTACTCCGGGACATTGTACTGCCCCGGCAAGCTGTTCCTGGCCATCAACGCCGACAAGACGCTGGTCAATCGCGACGGCTGGAATACGATCCGCATCCGGGCCGAGCGCGACCACCTGCAGATCTGGCTCAACAACCGCCAGACGGCCAACGTCTACGACACGACGAGCGCCTCCGGCAAGATCGGCTTCCAGGTGCACCCCGGCGCCGAGTTCGCGGCAATGAAGATCGTCGTCCGCGACGTGCTGGTGAAGCCGCTCTGAATCAGACCACATCCTGCAGGGCGAGAAAGAGCGTGCGGTAGTAGTTCATGAGCCGGATGGGCTCGGGACTCTCGGGGATCTCCGCGTCGCAATAGCCCTGGTAGCCCGACTGCCTGAGCAACTGAAACAGCCTGCGGTATGGATAGTCCTCCGACAGGTCGTGCATGTGGACGTTGCGGAGGCGGTCCTTGACGCTGTCGTAGTTGGCCTCCAGGCCGGGACCCTTCACGTCGTTCGGATCGCAGTTCCAGTTCACATACACGTACGGGCTCTCGGAGTAATCAACCATCTTCTTGACTTTGCCGACGATGCTGGTTCCGCTGCCGTGGACTTCGATACGGATGTCCACCCCGTGATCGTGACCGAACTGGCCGACCTCTGCGAGCGACTTTCCGATCTGTCGCAGCGTCTGCTCCTCCGGGATGCCCTTATCCACGAGCAGCGCGTTGGGGAAGACGCGGATGCCGATGGCACCGAGGTCCTGGGCGAGGAGCGTATACTCCTTGGTACCCTCGATGTTCTTTCGCAGCTCGGCGGGATCGGGATAGTGGTAGCCGAACCCGCTGGCGAGGCTGATCTTCACGCCGGCGTCCTCGAAGCGTTTGCGGACCTCGCGCCGCTGATCCTTGCTCAAGGTCACCTCGACGCCATGAGCATGGGTCGTGCGAAGCTCGACGTGCTCGAACCCCGTCACGGTGCAGTTCTTGATGATCGTGGGGATGTCCCAGTCCTTGGCGAGGTTGTAGGTCATCAGACCCAGGCGCAGGGGGGCTTTCGATTGCGGATTGCGGGTTGCGGACTGCGGATTGGCGGCGCACGCGGAGTTGGCGAGCAGGGCCGAGGCCGCCAGCGCCGAGGTCGTCAAAACACTTCGTCGGGTGAAAGCACGTGACATATCGATTCCTCCAAAACATCGGCGGAGCGCCCGGCACAGAACGCGTCCGGCCGTTGTCCATGGTAGCGGCGGATCATGGGCCGTCAACGCCATAATCCTATCATCCACGCAGTCGCGAGGCATCTGCTTTCTCCTTGCCTCTTGAGCGCGGTTCGTGCACAATACGGCAAGGTGCCCCTGGGCCAGGCTGGCTTTGGCCGGGGCTGGCCGGCGTCTTCGGAACTTGGGAATCAGCAAGGGAATCGATATATGCTTCAGCATTTTTTCAAGCGTAAGCCGCTCAGCCTGATCCATGAGGAGATGAAGGGCGAAAACCGTCTGCGCAGGGTGCTCGGGCCGTGGTCGCTGACCAGCCTGGGCATCGGCTGCGTCATCGGCGCCGGCATCTTCGTGATCACCGGCAAGGCGGCCCATGACAAGGCCGGGCCGGCGTTGATGGTCTCCTTCGTGATGGCCGGCATGGCCTGCATCTTTTCCGCCCTGTGCTACGCGGAATTCGCCTCGATGGCGCCGATCGCCGGCTCGGCGTATACCTACGCTTATGTCACGCTAGGCGAGATGTTCGCCTGGATCATCGGCTGGGACCTTGTCCTCGAATACACCGTCGCCTCCGCGACCGTCGCGCACGGCTGGTCGAAGTACTTCCAGAACCTCATCGGCATCTTTCATCTCCACGTGCCGCACTTTCTGTCCAACGCGCCCTTCCTGCTGGACAAGCAGGGTCACTTTGCGCCCAGCGGCACATGGTTCGACCTGCCGGCGATGGTCATCGTCGCCATCCTGGCCACCGTGCTGGTGATCGGCATTCGCGAAAGCGCCCGCTTCAACAATACGATGGTGGCGATCAAAGTGGCCATCGTATTGCTGGTCATCGGGCTGGGTGTGTTCTTCGTCAAGACCGCCAACTGGCACCCCTTTGCCCCGTTCGGGTGGGCGGGCCTGAGCCTCTTCGGCAAGCCGCTCTGGGGCCAGACGGCTTCCGACGGCACGCCCGTGGGCATGCTGGCCGGGGCGGCGATCATCTTCTTCGCCTATATCGGGTTCGACTCGGTCTCGACCCACGCCGAGGAGGCACGCAACCCGAAGCGGGATGTGCCCTTCGGCATCATCGCCTCGCTGCTCGTTTGCACGGTCCTCTATATCCTCGTGACCATCGTGCTCACCGGCATGGTCAAATACGACCAGATCGACGTGGATGCGCCCATCGCGGTGGCGTTTCAACAAGTGGGTGTGCAATGGGCACAATTCGTCACCCACGCGCTCGCGGGGGCCGGCATCACCGTGAGCGACTCTGTGGCGGCCACGATAGAGCACCTGCCGCAATTCCTGATCTCGCTGGGCGCGGTGGCCGGCATCACGTCGGTCATGCTGGTGCTCATGCTCAGCCAGCCGCGCGTGCTGCTGGCGATGGCGCGGGACGGCCTGCTGCCGGAAAGCTTCTTTGGCGCTGTACATCCGCGTTTTCGCACGCCATGGAAGTCCACGATCCTCACCGGCGCCATGGTCGCGTGCATGGCCTCGCTGATCCCGCTGGACATCCTGGCAGAGCTGGTGAATATCGGCACGCTGCTGGCGTTCGTGATCGTCTGCCTGGCGGTGCTCGTGATGCGGTACATCCACCCGAACGCGGAGCGGCCATTCCGTTGCCCGTGGGTGCCGGTCATTCCGATTCTCGGCGTGATCTTCTGCCTGATCCTGATGCTGTCACTGCCCTTTGGGAACTGGCTGCGACTTCTGGGCTGGATGGTCGCCGGCATGTTCATCTACATCCTCTACGGCCGCCACCACAGCGTCATGGCCCGCCAGAGGCTCAGCGAGCAGGCCGCCAGTGCCGGCTGCGAACCCCTGACGCCGTGAGGATCGCCCGGGTGCTCGTCCGGCGCAACGCGGACAAACGGCAAAACTACGCCGCGTTTCCCGAGTCGGCCACCGCCGACAACTTCAAGGCCTTTGAGCGCGACCCCGTCACCATCTTTCTCGAAGATCTGCCGTCGATGTACAAGTAAGGTGAATTCACGTGATAAGTGCAACCGGAATGAAGGAGAAAGCACGATTCCTTGCCGGTACGGCTCTAATCGTATGTTCTCTGACGCTAGCAGGCTGTTCTACTGGCGACGCGACTCGTCCCCAAAAGGGACCGGACATCGTCCAGAGCATGAGTTTCTGGCAGCCGTATCTGCTGTATATCCTTGCCGCGCCGCATCCTCGACTCTACGTCGAGGTGGATGCCGTGGAAGGCTGCGCACCAAGCGACCGTGCCCTCAGCAAGCTTCGGGATTTCCTCGCCGCTTACTGCGACAAGCCGGGCGGAATCGAGATCGTGCGCAGCGATGTGATCCCGATCGCGGCGGCACGGGGAATCCTGCCGAATCCGCTCGCCCGCAAATACCTCAACGGTCCGCCGAACGATCCGAATGCGCCCTCGACGGCGTTTATGTACGTGCTCTACTACAGCGGCGCCCTGAGCGACAAACATGCCGGCGCCGAAGCCGGACACGCGGGCAAGAAAGCCTCGCCACACCCGCGCCAGCGGGAGGTGCATCCCCACGCCGATCTCCTGCCGTATCCGGCGATCATTTTCATGAACACGAACTACATGACCAGTTGGGGTCGGGGCGAGGTGCTAGTTCATGAGGCTGGACACCTGTCAGGCTTAGCACGCAGATCGACATATGCCGAGGATTATCATTGCCTGGGTTTCACCTGCCTCATGAATGAATACTTCTACTTCACCCGGTTCATGCTGGGCTGGCAAAGGCGGCTCTGCAAGCGGTGCGTCGCGGAACTGGCGGACAGCTCGAGGCAGCCGCCGCCTGCCAACCTGCGCTTCGTCGGTCCCGTGCTGGTCCGTTCCGAGGATGACTATCACATTCTGAGCCTGCCCAAACGCATGAGGATCGTTTTGGGCGACTTGACCGAGCAGGATTGCCGGGACTTCGCCGCTGGCGTGCTTGGCAAGACACCCGCTCCGGGCGGCGACAATGAAGAATTCCTCGTGGGCGCACAGATCAGGCAGGAGGTGCTCGACGACCCGGCGAAGATGCATGACATCATCAGCCGGGTCAAGAACGACCCATATGACGCAGTGCGAGACGCCTCGGCCAGGATCTGGACCGAGACCGAACCCGCGTGCGCCACTGACGCTGGAACCCGAAACTAGACTCAGCAGGTTCGTGAACTGATTCAAGGACAAACTATGCATAAGCACATAGTCATCGCTCTCGTGGTTCTCCTGATGGCGGCGCGGGTCGGCGGCGCGGCGGATTTTGCGCTGCGCGATGGGGACACGGTGGTCTTCCTGGGCGACAGCATCACGGCGGCGCGCGGCTACGGCAAGGTGATCGAGAACTACACGTTGCTGCGCTATCCTCAGCGCCAGGTCCGCTTCATCAATGCCGGCCACGGCGGCGATACGGCCGAGGGTGGCTGGAAGCGGCTCGAGCGCGACGTGTTCAGCCGGGGCGCCACCGTGCTGACAGTCGCCTACGGAATCAATGATATCGGCTGGGGCCTGAAGGCCGATGCGGAGCACAAGCAGCGATATCTCGACGCCATTCGCGGGATCGTCGAGCAATGCCGGCAGCGCAGCGTGCGCGTGTTCATCTGCTCGCCGGCGATCACGGCCGAGGACCCGAACCGCTCCGAGACCGGTTTCCTCCAGAAGATGAGTGACGAGGGCCTTGCCCTTGCCAAATCACTCGGGGCCGGGACTATCGACATTCAGCGCGGCATGAGGGACATCCAACGCCGCATCTGGGCGGCGAACTCGCGGGAAACGGACCCCAAGAAAAAGACCTCCCTCCACGCTGAGGACGGCATTCACCTCAACGAGCTCGGCCACTTGGCGATGGCATTCGCGATGCTCAAGGGGCTCGGCGCGCCGGCGGAGGTCTCCTCCGTCATCCTGGACGCGCGCGAGACAGCCCAGGTCCAGGCCGAAGGCTGCCGCATCTCAGACGTGCAATGGCGTGACGGCGGCCCGGCGTTCGTCCGCCTCGACGAGGGGCTGCCACTGAATCTCGGCATCCTGGGTGTTCTGCAATTCCGCTTCATCCCCATTCCGGACCAGTTGAACCGATACATGCTCACTGTCCGGAACCTCCCCGCCGGCCGGTACGAAATTCGCGCCGAGGGCCGGCTCGTCGGGACCGTCACCGAGCGGCAACTCCACGACGGCATGAACATCGCCTCGATGACCGCCGACCCCTGGGAACCCGGCGGGCCCTGGGACGCGCAGGCCGGCGTCGTCAAAGAGCTGACCGAGGCCCGCGATCGCCTGACGACAGGCAACCTGCTGCGAAATCAGTTCCTGCCCGACCACCCGCAGCGCGACGCCCTGGGCGCGCAATTCACCGGGTCGGACGACCGATTGGTCGTTCTCCAGAGGGACACCGCCCGCCCATTCCCCTACCATTTCGAAATTCGTCCCGCCGCCGCCGGGCCGAAGCCCTGACAGCAGACGGACTCTCCAGCCGGCGTACGCGTCTCATCGTTCGGCGATCGCACGCCCCACCCCTGTATTCCCTGCCCCCGCAAAAGGCATGACATCATCGGCTTTCGACGCCTTTGGCTCGGGCCATCTGGTCGAGGGCTATCCGCTGAAGGACGTGTTCCTCCGTATCCTGGGCCGCCTGCGTGCGTGGGCGACGCTCTCCCCGGCGCCGGGCTGAGGCTTGTGAAATCCGGGTGGCGAGGGACTGGAGACGGCCCTTCAACAGAGCGCCACAGGGACGGCAAGTTCATCGCCGGGGCACGCGGTTCTGCTCATGCTTTGGCTGGATGGCGGCTACCTCTCATGCCTTGAGGACGTAACCACAGATGACCACTGGCCGGACGAGCGAGAGATCACGCTGTCTGACCTTTACTGGCCCGGCGTGCACAGTACACCCTACGGCTGACGCCAATCCTTCATCAATCCATCACGGCTTGTCGGGGCCTTTGAACGGCCAGTGGCGGATGGCGTAGAACAGGCCGATGGCCAGCAGCAGCAGGGGCCACCAGATGTCGGCGTGGAGATTGGCCAGGGCCAGCGTATGCTTCGGGGGGCTGATCAGGTGGTACAGGCCGGTGCCGAGGATCAGCGCGCCGTAAACCGTCAGCAACGCGCCGATGAAGAACCAGATCGGGATTTCTCGTTGATGATCCATTGTGCATAACCTCTTACCAGAAGATGACGTTGATGGCAATCAGCGCGGCCAGCACAAGCGCAGCCCAGAGCTTGGGGCTGCGGTACCACGGGCGCGGCCCTTCGTCGGGGATCCGGGTCAAGCCGTAGACCAGGTCCTTGAGCTCGGCTTCGGGCTTGGGCTTGGTGAACAAGCTCACGCCTACCGTCACCACTAAGGAAGCCAGCAGCGTCCAGAACGCGCTGTAAACGTTCACCGCCATCGGCTTGGCCTTTTCGGAGCGGGCGATGTACTTTGCGTGGGCCGGATTGAACTCGGCGGGAGCGAAGTAATGCACCACGTTGCTGGCCGCCACTATTACGCCGGGTTTCAGCACAACGGCCACCTTGTCGGCGCCGAATTTCTCCGATTTCTGCGTCCCGGCCATCGACACCCCCGGCGCGAGCACCCGCAGCTCCGCCTCCTTGCCCCCGATGGGGACAGTTGCCGGCAACGTTACTTCCTCCTGAACCACCATTCTCTCCGAGCCGCCCGGTTCCGTCCTTGCCTTCACCGACTCCGGCGGGAGCGCCACGTTGACCGTTGCTATGGTCCCGCTTTGCACCACGACCTTGACAATTCTCTCATGCCCTTCGACGGTCGCCGTTTCTATCGCGCCGACGACCACGTCTTTCGAGGGCTTGCCGCGGGCTTCCTGCCGCTGAAGCGTCACGGTCGGCTGCGGCCGGTAGCCGTCGGGGAAGGTGTGGACGAACGCCCACATCGTAATCGAAAACACAATCGCGAGGAAGAACCCCCAGAAACCGCCCGCCGGCGTCGCCCGCTTCCACAGCATCCCTGCAATCACCACTCCGAAGAGCGGCACGATGAAGAAGAATATCAACACCTGCAGGTACTCGAGTATGTTCGAGAAGAGAAACAGCGAATAGGCCGTGGCGATTGACAATAGCACGCCGAGTATCGAGCACCACCGGCCCATGGCCAGATAGTGCCGGTCGCTGGCGTTCTTGACCAGCAGGGGGCGATACACGTCGTATGTCCAGACGGTGGCGAAGGCGCTGACGTTGCCGGCCATGCCCGACATAAACCCGGCAATCATCGCCGTCACGCCCAGGCCCAGCAGGCCAGGCCCGAGATACCTGCCCATCAGAAGCGGCAGCACGTCGTTGAACGTGTGGTTGGTAATCATCGCCCGCGGGTCGCTCTCGGGCACTAATACCATCGGTGTTCCATCGGGATTGAGAAGCACGGCCAGGCCCAGCAGGCCCGGGATCGTGACAATCAGCGGCACGCACATCTTGAGCACAGCCCCGATGATCGTGCCGTTCTGAGCGGCGCGGAGGTCCTTGGCCACAATCACGCGCTGGACCTGAAGGAAATCCGTGCACCAGTAGGCGAAGCCGATGGCCAGCCCCTGTCCGAAGACCATCCCGAACCAGTCGATGCCCATCGGGTTGGCGGTGAACGAGCCGAGGTTATGCCACAGACAGGTGAAGTCGGCGTTGGGGACCGACGGGTGTATGGTCTTGACGTTCTCCTGGATCAAGGCCATCATGTTGTGCCACCCGCCGCATTGTATCAGGCCGAGGATGGGAACCAGAAGTGTCCCCAGCCATATCAGGAAGAACTGCACCACCTCGTTGAAGACGGCCGACATCAGCCCGCCGAGCGTCACGTAAATGGCGACCGTCAGCGACGAAATCCAGATGCTGTGGTTCATATCCCAGCCGAGCAGCAGGTTGAGAATCTTCGCCATCGCGAACATGCTCGACCCGCTGACTAAGAGCGTCATCACCGCGAACGTGATGCCCGCCATCGACCGGCTCGACTCGCCGTAGCGCAGCTTCAGATACCCGGGCACGGAGTGCGTCCGGCAGATGTAATAGAACGGCATCATCACGATCGCAAGGAACAATATCGGAAGCGCGCCGCTGATGAAATAGGCGTGCGCGCCCAGCATCCCGTACTGATACGCCATCGCCGACCAGCCCATCGTCTCGAGCGAGCTGAGATTGGCGGAGATGAAGCTCAGGCCGGCGATCCAGGCGGTCATCTTGCGGCCGGCCATGAAGAAGTCCTCGCCCGTGCTCGTGTGCTTCTTCAGGTAGAACCCGATGGCCAGCACTACCGCGAAGTACAGCACGATGATGACCATGTCGATCCCGGACAGGTTCAGCAGGTGCGAGGAGCCGGGGCCCGGCGCTTGTGCCATTGCGGGGGACACGAGGACAAACAGGAGCACGGCCATCATCGCCAGAGGCTTCGACAACAGCGTCATAGAAAGTCCTTTCCAGGCGTCACTGAATCCCAGGGCCGCGTCGCGACCCCACCGAATGTCCGAGACAATAAACCGCCGCCGCAACCCGTGTCAAGGGTTGTGTCAACGTCAGGATCAGGGACCTCGTTCACAGTGACGCCGTAAGGCGTTTGTTGGGGAGTGTCAAGTTTGAAGTGTGAGGTTTGAAGCAAGGATTGCTGTCGCCGCTCCGCTTGACACTTCAGACTTCGCACTTGACACTCCATCATTCGATGCCGTTGCAGGCAAACCAGGAACAGGCGGAGTCGTTGACAGGTTTGTGACGGCGGCCTGCACTCGGTCGGTTCTTGTCCCGATCCGGCACGACCGGCCCGCCGGGACAACAGGTGGGAAAGGGACTTGCATGATACAATCGGTTCCGGGCGCCGCCGGCGTCGGGATTGGGCGTCCACTCGACCACGATGACCTTGCCCTTTCCGCCGAGCACTTCGCCGATGCGCTTGGGGACCACGCCGATCCGGTGGGTCGCTTCCGTGCCGCCGCCCCGGCGAAGCAACCCGACCGTCACGAGCACCGCCGCCAGAACCACGAACGCAACAATCCACAGCGCATTCCTTATGGCCTGCACCTTCAGAATCGACTATGTACTATTTGCCATTTCGGCGAATCATCGTACGGGCTAATCGGCAAATATAGCGAATCGTCAGAAGGTCAGGCCGACGCCGAGCAGGTACTTGACGTCCGTGCTGCCCCGGTCGGGAGCCGGAGTGGCGTCGTAGTCGAAGATCACCTTGAAACTGGCAAACAGGTTCTTGACCATCGTGGCCCGCAGCTCCGCCGAGGTCGTCAGGAAGTAGTCGGAGAACTCATCGAGGCTCGGGTAGTAGGTCAGCTCGTGCAGGAATTTGAGGTTCTTGCCGAGGGTCTTGTTGAGGTTGTAGCCGGCCTGAAGAGACAGCTCGCTGTTGCTCTCAGAGACGGTCTCGAACTTCTCATAAAGCGAGGCCAGACCGACGCCGGTGGAGAAGCTCGTGCGCTCCGTCTCAATCCACTGGTAACCGGCGCCGCCGCCGATCACGATTCTGCGCTCCAGCTCGGCAATGGCGTCCTTTTCATACCGGACGTTGCCGAAGCCGAAGAATCTCTTCGTGAAGAAGTAGTCGTACTGGGCCTTGGCCCGCCACCAGTTCTCCGTCGTGTTCTTGTCCCCGGTGTCGGGGTCTTCCTGCCGGCTGACGGCGGTGTCGGCGCCGGCGATGATCCGGTCCCTCTCACTTCGTCGGGTGGCGTTGACACTGCCGGTGATCGATTCGGTCTTGGTGTTGCCGCTTGTCAGGCCGACGGCCCCGGAAACGCTGCCGGTCCATTTCGGCTCAGGCTTGGGCGGCGGATTGATCGAGGCCACCTGGGCCAAGGTGAACGGCTGGGGTCGCAGGGGCTCGCCCGCCGTGATGGTGAACTGGTTCGGCTCCCCCGCCGCGACAGGCTGATGCAGCACCGTACCGTCCTTGAGATGAATCTCCAGGGGCGCCTCGCTGCTGAAGGTCCGGACGTCGCTCAGGTTGATTGTCACCTCGCCGACGAGCTTGGACTTGAGGACGAGCTTGCTGTCGGTCAGCCGTACGATCGTTCCGGTGAGATGATCCCCGTTCTTGAAGAAGACCTCATCGGCGAAAGCAGCGGCGGGACATAACAGCACACACAGGATAACGACAGACACGGCGTGACGCATAGTCAATCTCCCATCACTGAACCAGGACCTGTGGCCCCAATGCCCCAAATCTGACAAGCGAACACGGCAACAAGAATAGCCGGGCGCGCGTTTTGCGTCAATAGCGCACGGCGATATCTGCAGAGAAGGTGCGGGGACAATCAATTCAGGGCTGGGTGGTCCGATAAGACGCAGTTTCCGGAGATCCTGCTGCGGGCTCAGCCAGGGGTCAAGGACAGCCCGCAAGTTCTCGGTGATGTGTGGGTGGTCGGGTCGGCCACGTTATTCCCGGCGCATGAACTGGCCGGGGGCCGCAAGGTTGCCTGCTGGCAACCCGCCACGTGTCACGGCAGAGCCTCGACAGGCTGGAGCGAGTCGATCACGCGTTTGAGCCGGCGCTCGACGTCCTTGGCGATCCGACGCAAGTCCGGATTGTCGATCATCTGCATGGCGACCGTCGGCCGGATCGCCGCCACCCGGGTCTTGCCGTCACTCTCATAGACGATCACGTTGCAGGGCAGCATCAGCCCGATGTTCTCTTCCTCGAGCAGCGCCTTGTGCGCGCTGGCCGGGTCGCAGGCGCCGAGGATCATGTACTTCCTGAAATCGATGCCGAGCTTCTCCTGCAGCTTCTCCCGCACGTCGATCGCCGTCAGGATGCCGAAGCCCTCGCTCCTCAGTTGTTCCTTGACGGCTTCTAATGTTGATTCAAAATCCAGGTCCAGCTCTGTAACGAATCCATACTCGATCATATGACGCCCCTTGGATTTATGATTTACGATTTTGACTTCTCATTTGGTTTTTCCGGCGCTCCAGCGGCCGCTCCGGCACAGGCGCGAGCCAAATCGCAAATCACAAATCGTAAATCATACATTTCTTCAATGCACAGAGCAGGAGAAGCACGGGTCGTACGCCCGCACGAGCTGCTCGCACAGCAGCTTCAGCTTGGGCGCGTCAAGGTCTCGATGCCGGGTAACCAGCTCCTTCAAGTCCCTTTCAATGACCAGGAAGTTGTGCGAGGTCGGCGTGACAATATTCGCCTCTTCGACGACTCCCTGCCTGTCGACTCTATACCAGTGATGGAGCAGGCCGCGAGGCGCCTCGGTGATGGCCCCGCCCTCGCCCGCCTCGGGACTTGCGAAAAGCTCCTCGTCCTCGAAGGACGTGGCTTCCAGGATCTGGATGCACTGCTCGATCCCGTCCACGACTTCGAGACTTTGTGCCAGGTTGTTGTGGAACGGATTGTCGTCCGGCGGCCGGAAGCCGACGTCTTGGGCGATCGATTTGGTGCGCTCCTGCAGCTTGTCGAACTTGTTGTTCAGCCGCGCCAGGGCCCCGACTCGGATCGTACGCGTGTCGCGGGCGCCCCGCCCGCGGTCCGAAGGCGAGACGCCTTCGACACGAGATTGGCCGGTAACTCGGCCGGCGATCACGGATTTCTTAGCGAACGCGTAGGGCACTTCGGCCTCGTGGAAGTGCTCGCCATACTCGTCCACGGTGATGGAGAGCCCTCTGTCGGAGACGATGTCGCCTGTGTTGATCGCGTACCGCTCTTCTGCGTCCAGGGCCAGATGCTCGCAGGGCGCGTGAAAGTCCGGGACGGCGAAATCCGCGACATCGCGGACCACCTGTCCGGCGTCCTCGCGGATGGACCTCAGCTCTTCCAGCACGCCGGCAAACTCCTGGGGCTTGGGGATGGCGGTGAATCCGCCGGGCAAGGCGGTCACCGGGTGCAGCGCCCGGCCGCCGATGACGCCGGTCAGTTTGTTGATCACCTCCTTCATCCGCAGCATCCGCAGGACGCGGTCGCCGAGTTGTTCCTGCATGCCGACGATTCCCGGATAGCCGTAGTAGTCCGGCATGGCCAGCACGTACAGGTGCACCAGGTGGCTGGCGACGATCTGGCTCAGACACATGAGCCGCCGCAGGGTCACCGTTTGCTCGCTGACCTCGATCCCCGTGGCCTTCTCGACAGCCTGGATCGCCGTGATCATGTGAGAGACCGGGCAAATCCCGCAGATCCGCGAGACGATGTCCCCGACCTCGTCATACTTTCGGCCGACGAGAAAGCCCTCGAAGAACCGCGGCGGCTCGAAAATCTTCAGTTGCAGGAACGGCTCGCCGTCCAGCTCGACGACCAGGGCCGTCTCGCCTTCGACCCGCGCCATGTAATCGACTTCTATTTTTGTGCGACCGCCCACGTTCTCACCTGCCCGGGTTTCCACTCGTTGGCGGGCTCCCCGAATTCCGTGAATTTCCTGTAGACGTCGTCGGGCGTGAGCCCGAGTTTCGAGAACCGATTGGCCAGTGCCCTGGCGTTGGCGGCCTTCATGGGTCCCCAGCAGCCGTAGCAGGCCCGGTCGTGCGAAGGGCACAGGGCCCCGCAGCCGGCATTGGTGACCGGGCCCATGCAGGGCCAGCCGTATGCGACCAGCACGCAGATATTGCCCTTGAGCTTGCATTCGACGCAGACGGCGTATCGCAGAAACTCCGGCCGCTTGCCCAGCAACAGCGAGGTCACGAATTCCGTCAGGTCGCGCTCCCCCATCGGACAGCCTTTGATGTAGCCGTCCACGGGGACGTACTGATCGATGGAGTGCGCCCGGACGGAGGTGATTTTCGACGTGTCCGCGTAGACCCGGTTCTGAACGAGGTACTCCTCCTGGGTGTTCTTGATCGCCGGCACGCCGCCGCAGACGGCGCAGGAGCCGATGGGAATCACCCACTTGCTGACGCTGCGAATCTGCCGCAACTGCTCCGCCTGCCAATCCTCCGTGACCGTCCCCTCAATCAGCGCCACGTCGAAAGGCCCTTCCTCGACGCCGCCGGACTGGAGCATCCGGCAATAGACGATGTCAGCGGCCTGGAACGTCTCCAGGATGTGCTCCTGAAAAAAAATGAGCTGAAACTCGCAGCCTGCACAGCAACTGTACTTGAACACCCCAATCCTGGGTTTGCCGTCGCTCACAATCTGCTCCTGAATGAGGATTTGTTGGTGTGCGGTGCACACCCTACATGCTCGGTCTTTCGAAAAGATGTCACACAACGCGTAGGGTGGGTCCTCAACCCACGCGTAAGGGACGCCTCGATAGTCAATGCGTGGGTCAAGGACCCACCCTACGAACTTCCTTTGTCTCCTATCTCAAAGCAATGTATCCTGAAACCGCGTGATGTCGGACAGGGCGAAGACGGGGCCGTCCTGGCAGACATACCTGGCGCCGATCTGGCAGTGCCCGCAATGGCCGATGCCGCACTTCATCCTGCGTTCGAGCGAGACGTAGATGTCCTCCGGCCGTTGCCCGTCGAGGATCAGCCCGCCGGCGACAAACTTCATCATGACCTGGGGTCCGCACGTGAAGGTGATCGTCTCCGGCAGGGGAACGTGGACGGAGCGGAACAGCTTTGTCACAAGACCCTCCTGGACCGGCAGCGAAAGCTCGCCGGTCGCCTTGTCAGCGGCCAGCAGCACGGTGATCGCCTCATTCCACTCAGCGAACTGACGCTCGTAGAGCAGGTCCCCGGTGGTCTTGGCCCCATATAGCAGATACACGTCGCGGAAGTCGTCCCGATTGTTCAGCACGTGGAGTACCACCGGCCGCAGCGGCGCCATGCCGATCCCGCCGGCGACGATGAGCAGATTTCTGCCCTGGGCCTGTGCCAGGGGCCAGCCTGTGCCGAACGGACCGCGAAAGGCAATCCGGTCGCCATGTTCCAAGTGGTCCAGCGCGGAGACGACGTTGCCCGCCGTCCGGATCGTGTGGACGAACGTGCCGTCGCCAGCATCGAGGGAGCTGAATGAGAACGGCGCCTCGCCGAATCCCGCGAAGCCGACCATGTTGAACTGGCCGGGACTATAAGCCATCGCCTGGGAGTCGATTTGCGAGAATCGCAGCGAGATCGTGTCGGCGGTCTCTTCGATCTTGTCTTCGACACGGGCCAGATTGGCGACCAATGGATTGACAGCCAGCGTGCTCATCGGCGTCTATTCCAGCTCCAAACCCCGCGAGGGGGCGCGTTGAATTTCCTTGGCCATTTCGGTGATGTCGATTCCCGTGGGGCACCAGGTCATGCACCGGCCGCAGCCGATGCAGCCGAGGCACCCGTACTGCTCGAGCCACGTGCACAGCTTGTGGGTGAGGAACTGCCGCAGGCGGGCCTGCTGCGGCTCGCGGAAGTTGCCCGTGTGGACCTCGGCGAAGCCGTAATCCTGGCACGAGTCCCACTGCCGGCCGCGCTCGACTATCCTGGGGCCGAAGTCCGGCCGGTCCATGACGTTGTAGCAGTAGCACGTCGGGCAGACCATCGTGCAGTTCGTGCATCCGAGGCACCGCTCATCGGCAACTTCCTTGTACACCGGATGGTCGAACGTCCGCATCAGCAGCTCGGGCAGACCCCGCACGTCAAGGCTCTTCTCGAATGAGGCAACCGCCTCCTGCTCGATGGCCGCCTTCGTCCGCAGGTGCTCATCACCGGCGGTCTGGAGACCCGGTGCAGCCTCGATCAGCTCCCAGCCTCGCTGTGAGCCGGCCTCCAGCAAATAATCGTCGCCCAGCCACGTCATGGCCACATCGTATCCTTCCTGAATCTGTAGGAATGGGCCCGTGCCCATCGACGGGCAGAACCCCTTGTCGCACGCCTGATTGCAGTTCAGTACCACCGTAACGGTTCCCTCGCGCAATTTGGAGTAGTAGAAATCTTGAAAAGTGCCGAGGAAAGTCCTGTCCAGGACGGTGATCGCGTGCATGTCGCACGGGTGGATGGCGAAGATCAGTTGCATCCCGTCCGGCCCCGGATCGATGGGCGTGTACGTGCCCGTCTCGCGGTCGATCTGAAAAAGCCTCTGGACGGACGGGTAAATGAACGAGCGCGGGCTGAGCATCGTGGTGCAATAGGCAAGGTTCAATTGCCCGCTGTCCTCGATCGGCTCGAACGTCGTCTGGCCCCTTTTTTGCAGGACCGGCCCGAACACGCGGAACCGGCGCGTCAGATCATCCACCCAGCGGCCCACATCGCTCGCAGAAAGAATATGACTGGTTTCCATTTCGCAGAACTCCACCTCTGCTTGAGAAGCCTCAATGCGCCATCGCCTTCTCGTTTTCTTCCACGACTGCCTTGTACTTCTCGTGGATCATCGTCCTATCGAATTCCCAGAATTCGTCGAGCATCGCCTCCTGCTCGGGCGGGGAAAGGTAGCCCATCGCGGGAAGAAAGAACAGTTTGTCCTCTTTGCGGATGTGCAGCGGATAGAAGGTGACGAGCATGTCGATCTCGTGCATGATTTCCGTCCGCACGTCCGCGCCCTGGATATATCGCTCGTTGGCGGCCGAGAGCCTCGCCACCGCCTCCCGCATGAGAGCGTGCTCGTCAGTCAGATTCTCCATCATCTGCCTGTCTTCATCCGAGAGCGGCCTGGCCGAAAGCTCCTTGAAGAGGATGCCTTCCTCTTTGCCGTGGTGGGTCCGGTCGGCATACGTGCGGAAGAAGTCCACGCCCACCGCGAGAAGGTTCGTATCGACTTGGGCGGCACTCTTCATCTCGCGCAGTTCATTATCCAGCAGTCTGACCATCCGCTCGATGAGCCTGTGCTCGATCATCAATGCCCCGATGGGTTTCATCTGTGATCCCCCGCTGCTGTCTCACTGCCGCGCTTGCTGTAATGGATCAGGCGGGCGTTGATCGCCACGATGATCGTGCTCAGCGACATGACCAGCGCCCCGACGGCCGGCGGCAGGACGACGCCGTAGTGGTACAGCACGCCGGCCGCCAGTGGAATCGCGATCACATTGTATCCCGTCGCCCAAGCCAGATTCTGCACCATCTTGCGATTCGTCAGCCGCGAAAGCGAAATCACGGCGGCCACGTCCCGCGGATCGTTCTCGACCAGGATGACATCGGCGGTCTCGATGGCCACGTCCGTCCCCGCGCCGATAGCGATGCCCACGTCGGCCTGGGCCAGGGCCGGGGCGTCGTTCACGCCGTCGCCGACCATGGCCGCCCGCCTGCCTTGCCTCTGAAGCTCTTTGATTTTCTCCGATTTCTTGTCCGGCAGCACCTCGGCAAAATACGTATCGAGCCCAAGCTCTTTGGCTACATAGCGGGCCGTCGCCTCGTTATCGCCGGTGATCATGGCGATCTGGAGATTGAGGTCCTTGAGCATCGCGACGGCCTGCTTCGACTCTTTGCGAATGAGGTCCGCCAGGGCGATCAGCCCCTGGACCTTGCCGCCGGCGACGACGAGCACGATCGTCTTGCCCTCCGAGGCGATCTCCTCGACTTTGTCCGAAACAGCCCCGGCGTCTGCGCCGGCCGTCTCGATGATTCGCATGTTACCGACATAGATTTCCTGACCCTCCACGGTCGCCTTGGCGCCCTGTCCTGGCAGGGAGTCGAAGCCGGCGACGTTTGCGAGCGGCAGCTCTTTTTCCTGCGCTTCGCGCACGATGCCCCGGGCGATCGTGTGCTCGGAATTCTGCTCGATGGAGGCGGCCTTTCGCAGCAGGTCGTCCTCGCTCCAATCGCCGAAGCTGACGATGTCGCTGACGCCGAAGCGGCCCTGGGTCAGTGTGCCCGTCTTGTCGAAGACGACAGTGTCGAGGTTGCGCGCGTTCTCGAATTGCGTCCTCTTGCGGATGAGCAGGCCATTGCGGGCCGAGACTGCGGTGATCATCGCGACCACGAGCGGCACGGCCAGTCCCAGGGCGTGCGGGCAGGTGATGACCATGACGGTGACCATCCGCTCCAGGGCGAACACGAACGGCTGGCCGAGGACCAGCCAGACAACGAGCGTCACCGCGCCGACGACCAGGGCGATGATGGTCAGCGCGAAGGCGGCCTTGTCCGCCAGGCCCTGGGCGCGGGACTTGCTCGCGGAGGCCTGGGCGACGAGCTTGGCGACCTGCGAAAGGTAGGAATCCTCGCCTGTGCGAGTCACTTCGACGGTCAGCGCGCCGGTGCCGTTGACGGAGCCGCCGATCACTTGGTCGTCCCGTCTTCTGGCGACCGGCTTGGACTCGCCGGTGATCATGGATTCGTCGATATCGCTCTGGCCCTCCGCGATGCGCCCGTCGGCGGGAATTTTCTCGCCCGGCCGGACCAGAACTTTGTTGCCGCTCTGCAATTCATCCAGCCTGACATCGCGCACGGAACCGTCCGCCTCGACCCGATGCGCCTCGGCGGGCAGCAGCCTGGCCAAATCCTCCAGCGCCCTCGACGCGCCCATCACGGAGCGCATCTCGATCCAGTGGCCCAGCAGCATGATGTCGATCAGGGTCGCCAGCTCCCAGAAGAAGACCTGCCCCTGCACGCCGAAGACGACCAGGCTGCTGTACACGTACGCAACGGCGATGGCCAAAGCGATCAGGGTCATCATGCCGGGCAGCCGCTCGCGCAGTTCGTCGACGAGCCCTTTGAGGAAGGGCCAGCCCCCGTAGAGGAACACGAACGTCGAGAGCACGAACAGGACCCACAGGTCGCCCGGGAAGGCGAGCCGATAGCCGAAAATCTCCTGGATCATCGGCGAAAGAATGACAATAGGGACCGTCACCGCGAGGCAAATCCAGAACCGCCTCTTGAAGTCCTCGACCATGTGGGCGTGGTGCGCCGCGTGGCCGCTATGCATCTCATGAGCGGGGGCTGCGCCGGCCTGGGCCTGGAATTGTCGCTTGCAGTGCTCGCTGCAAAAGTAGTAGACTTGGCCGTCTTTCTCCAGAATGACGGCCTTGCTCTTGTCTACCGTCATCCCGCAAACCGGGTCCTTGACTTTCTCGGCCATAGGTCCCCTCTCATGGTCTGTCCTCGAGACCGATTCATCGTCCTCCATCGTGTCTCACCGCCCCAAGAAGAATGCATCCCTGCATGGAATCGAGCAGAAGTGCACAATTTGGCCGTTGCACATGACCGCCAGATCGTTGTTCATCGGATCGATCAACATCTTGCAGACCGGGTCCATCACCAGCCCGCGGCTGGACGCGCCACGGCCGGAGGCTCCGCCATTGCCGTTTCGGCCTCGTGTCAGGTCGGAGCTGTTCACCAGCTTCCGGACCTCTTCCGAACTCCTCGCCTTGAGACACTCCTGGGCCAACTGCTCGCACCGGGCCGCATCGAGCGTCGAGACAAGCTCCTCCACCTGCGCCAGGAAATGCATATCGACGCTCAGGTCCTTGAACCCGAGCCCGACCAGCAGCGGGACCAGTTGCGGGTCCGAGGCGATTTCGCCGCAGATGCTCAGTGGCTTGCCGACCCGGGCGGCGGTATCGACGATGCGCTTGAGCATCTGCAGGGCGGTCGGGTCCTGCGCCCGGTAGCTCTGGCTGACGCCGGCGTCGTCCCGGGCCACCGCGAAGAAGTATTGCAGCAGGTCGTTGGTCCCCACGCTGGCGAAGTCCACGGCCTTGAGCAGCTCCTCGCAGTTCCACGCCGCCGACGGCACCTCGATCATGATCCCCTGCTGGAACTCGCTCTGGTAGTCTTCACCCCGGGCCTTGAGACTGCGGATCGCCTCGGCCAGCAGCCTCTGCACGAAGGACAGGTCTTCGAGACTTCCGATCATCGGGTACATGATTCGCAGGCCGGAAGCGCCGGCCGCCGCCCGCAGGATCGCCCGCATCTGAATGATGAAAATCTCCGGATGCTCACGATAGATCCGGTGCGCACGGACGCCCAGATACGGGTTCTCCTGCGGACCCAGCGAGAAATAGGGTAGTGTCTTGTCGCCCCCGATGTCGGCGGTGCGGACCGTGACCGGGGTATCCGACGGGCAGACCTGGAACAGCGAGCGATAGACCTCATACTGCTGCTGCTCGCTGGGGAAGTCGTCCGTCTGCTCCATGAAGAGCACCTCGGTGCGGTAGAGCCCGACGCCCTGGACTCGCTCGAAGTGGCTGGGGGAGACCTGCGATGGGTCGGCGATATTGATCCACAGCCGCACGGGCAGACTGCCGCGATCGACGCTCCGGCCGGCCGAGGCGGACTCCAGACCCTTGAGGATCGTCTGTGGGCTGGGCGAGACGACGATCTGCCCGTTCGTCGCATCGACCAGGACCTCCTCGTCGCCGGCCCACTGCAACACATTGAGATTATCGATCCGAAGTACCGGAAATCCCAGAGACTTGGCCAGGATCGCCGCGTGTGACAGCCCCGTCCCCCGTTCCACGACAAACCCCACCACGCTGCTGTTCCTCGCCTCCAAAACGACGGACGGCAGCAGTTCCCTCGTGGCCAGCACGATGGCCCCCCGGTCTCGCAGGGCTTGGAAGGCCTGCCGGCTCTGCTGGTTGATTCTCCGGCTCAATCGGCTGAGAATATCGCGAATATCGCTGGCGCGCTGGCGGAACAGGTCGTTCTCGGAGTTCTCGAACGCGTTGATCATTCGGGTCAGGATGACTTCGATGGCGGTCTCGGCGGCCCGGCCGTGCTCGCAGATCTCGTGCCGCACGTCCCGGTGAAACGCCGGGTCCTTGATCAGATAGAGATGGGTCCTGAGGATATCCGCCTGCTCGCCGGCCGACTCCCGCTCAAGAATCTCGACCGCCTCGGCAATCTCGTCGACGAGGAAATCGATATGGTCTTTGAAGCGGGTCAGCTCCTGCTCCGCGTCCATCACAGGCGCCGGGCCCGGCCGCGATAGAGTCAGATCGTTCTGAAAGAACAACAGCCGTCCGACCACAGCTCCCGGCGACACTGTCTGGCCAACCAGCTTCTGTGCATACGTCGAGCCCTCCCGAATCCCGTCCTTGGAACTCCTGCCATGTACTACCGTGCTCATCGCCTGATTCCCTTGCTGCTTTGCTCTTCTCTTCTTGCCATGCACCGATCTGACAGGTGTGTGAAAAGCCGATCCATCGTAGCATGGGCATCTTGCCCACGAGTCACAGGGCCATCTTGGCCCTGCCCCCACGGGCGAGACGCCCGTGGTACACACGGGCAGGATGCCCGTGCTACTTTCGCACACCTTTCAAGTCCGGGGCGTCTTCCTGTTGCCAGATTCCTTCTCAAAGACAGGGGCGCCTCATCTGGCAAGGCGCCCCTCCGCCGGCCGTGCGATATTCTCTGAAGAATCCTCACTGTTGCATCGCGCTGGCCGGCACTGCTGAAACCATGCTCCCCAAAGGCGCCGTTGCCCCGATCTACTCGCGAGCCTGCGCCTGGCCCTGGGCCGGCGTCTGGCCCTGAGCCTGCATCATCTGCTTGCACATCGGGCAGTTATCCATGATCTTCTGCATGCTCGCGAACATGAACCGTCTCATTGCGACACCTTCCTTTCCCTCAAACTGTTGACAATCCGTTCGTGCAACGACGTCTGATCAGCGGCTCACCCACGGGGCGGGCCGCATCGCTCTCGCTCATCGCCTTGAAAGGCATCGGACACAACCATCCCACCAGCGCCAACAAAAACAGCCGGAACGTCTCATGTCCGGCAGACAAATCTCCACAACGAGCGTTTGCCCGACCTTACTACGGGCGCGCACGGCCCCGGACACGGTAGGGTTTTGCCTAAAGCGCTGTCAGGGAATGACTTAGTGCCTTTCCACCAGGAGCATTCCTTCGGTCCTCTCGAAGGCACAGCGCCGTGCTCTGGGTGGCAGCGTCAAGACCGAAGGTCTTGGCGATGGCTCTCACTGCATCCGCGCAAGACCATCGCCAAGCTGCGCTTGACGCTGAAGATATAAAGAGACGCAATTCTTTCGTCGAGTTACGGTACGATTGTTTTGGGCAAACAATGGCAACTCAAGTCGAAAGGAATTGCGTCATG
>Ga0315280_10003107_pt1 | contig 25897 bp, 21 predicted proteins | sample YL17G06_40_MG_FD_203697 | JGI IMG/M metagenome (GOLD analysis project Ga0315280, IMG submission 203697) | Sediment microbial communities from Yellowstone Lake, YNP, Wyoming, USA - YL17G06_40 | ecosystem: Environmental > Aquatic > Freshwater > Lake > Sediment | place: USA: Wyoming | collected...
GTTGATATTTTGGCGGAAATAAAACGCCAGCAAAAAGCCAGCGTTAAACAGGCAAAAGTCAACCATGACCTTTAGAAGGACGATAGTGAACGATTGCAAGCCGTTGTGCGATTTTCTGGTCATGGGTTTCCGGTTTAAATCAGATTAAAACCATAGATTAAATGTAAGACGATGACCTATCCCCAGGTCCTGGTTCAATACACCGGCATAATCCAGTCCAAGCTTGCCCGAGCGCACCCCGGCGCCAAAAGTGGGCGCTTCATCACTAAGGCGGTAACCGCCGCGCAAGGCGAACATATTCGCCAGCTTGACTTCCAGCCCCGCGGCGGCATCGTAGATAAGGTCACTGTTGACCGAACCCTCGGCGGTGAGGGTGAACAGCTTGAAAAGATTACCCGATATCCCACCCACAAAAGCAGTCGGCGCCAAATCACCCAGTTCGGCAAAACGGGAGGAGGGCGGAACCAGATTGCGCAGATTAACTCCCCAACTCAGCTCGGGAATGAGCTTCTGCAGGATGCCCACATCCATGCCGAATGCCTTGGCATGATAGTCACCAACCTTCTGACTGTAAAGCTTGAAGTTCGTCCCCACAAAAAAGTCATTTGGCTTTTTGGTCTCAAAATCCTCACCGAAGCCCTTGCCCCATGAAATTATCACTTCCAGATCGTTATCGGAAAAAGTCCTACCCGTGGTTCCACCTACTGCGGCTTCCGGTATCCCCGCAGCGTAGAAGTACGATACATTCAGGGCGAAGGTGCCGGGTGTAAAGCTACCGGCAATCAACGGTCGGGCGACACCCAACGAGCCGAAAGAGATATCCGAGACATCGGCGAAGGGTTGGGCATAGGTGAAATTCGCCTGCCCCTCCAGCATCTGCCCCAGCCCGGCGGGGTTGGCACGGGCTGCCCACACATCGTCGGCAAGCCCGGCGCCGGCATGCCCCAGCGCGGTGTTGCGGGCGTCGCTCGCCGATTCCAGCCAGGCGCCCCAGTTGCCGCCCGTGGTCTGGGTGGATGCCACGGTGATGATAACGAATAATAGCGCAATCGGGAAAAACTTCAGGCTAAGAGTCATGCCCTACCTCGTTAGAGTAAGTTTACTTATTATAACCTGTTTTAATGATTTTAAACACACTGTAAGGGTAAGCAATTGCACAAGATAGCAGTGGAGCGAGGAACGAAACTTTAAAGGGTGTTTTTTTGTTATAATCGCAACGATAATTTGCTTATCGGGAAGGAAAAATCATGGCATATCGCAGCAAAGTAGCGGTGCTTTTCACCAAGCCAGAGACGGTGCTGAACGATTATCAGCGACTTATGGAGCTTGCCGATGTCCGTTCCGCCCTTGATCCCTCCGCCATCACCATCCTCAAGGATAATATAAGCTGGCACTATCCCTTTCCCAGCGCCAACACCACCCCTTGGCAACTGGAAGGCACCATCCGGGGGTTGCGTCACTTTGGCTATAACGATCTGGTCTGTGTGCAGAATAAGACCGTGGTCATCAACGCGTTCAAGGGGGAGGACCTCAACCTCTATGTGCCCATCTTCCGCCATTACAATATCCCCGTAAAATACAATTTCAAAACGGAAGACATGAAGTGGATCTTTTACGAACCAAAGGGAGAGATGCTGGAACTGCATAACATCTTCCCCAAGGGCATCCACATCCCCGATTATTTCGTGGGCAAGAACATCGTGCACCTGCCCACGGTAAAGTGCCACATTTACACGACTACCACCGGAGCCATGAAGAACGCCTTTGGCGGATTACTGGCGACGCACCGACATTACACCCATAGTTGGATCAACGAAACGCTGGTTGACCTGTTAACGATACAGAAGGAGATTCACAAGGGGCTGTTTGCAGTGATGGACGGGACGACCGCCGGCAACGGACCGGGACCGCGCACCATGAAGCCCGAGGTCAAGAATGTGATTCTGGCGTCGGCGGATCAGGTGGCGATAGACGCCATCGCCGCCAAGATGATGGGGATTGACCCCCTGAGCAAGCTCAAGTATGTGCGGCTGGCGCATGAACGGGGTTTGGGCGTGGGCGACCCCGCGGAGATAGAGATAGTCGGCGATGACATCTCCGGCGAGAACTGGGGCTTTGCAGTGGGCAAATCCTTCCACAAGATGATGGGGTGGCTGAGTTGGTATGGACCGACGAGATTCCTGCAAAAGCTCATCTTCCGCACCTTCATCGTGGGACTGCCCATCTTTGTGAGCGAGAGCTGGCACGATTACATCCATTGGCCCCTGATAGACAGCAAGGTCTACAAAAAGTGGCGCAGCGAAACAAACTGGGGTCACCTCTTCGCCGATTACGATGAAAAGGGTGTGTTGGGCAAAGATTGATCTTTATTAGATAGCCTAGATTAGCTACTATACTCCAGCCTGCTTACAGAAGCTGGAGTGTTTTGATGGATATTAAGAAAGCACCCGTGCCAGTAAAGGTTCTCATCGTGGTGGGATTTCTGGCGGCAGTGGTGGGTGGCATCTGGCTACTGGGATTCCTGTTGACGCAGTATCAGGAAGCCTGGGGCTTTATACTGGGGGTGTGGGGCGGGTTCGGCAAATCGCTACCGGCGGAATACCGGATCTGGTCCTATGCTAGTGGGCTCGCGCTGATGCTGCTCTCCGGCTTCTTTTTCCCCATCGTGATGGACCGCCTCAACGAACTGGATAAGTCCTGGCTGATTACCTCCATTAAAATCGTGTTTGCTATCTGCAGCTTTGTCATCCTGTGCGGGGCGGGGCTATTGGCTTTGGGTAGCATAGCGGATGAATTTGGCTGGTGGAGTGTGGGGCAGACGGTGGGGGTGATGACCAGCTTTTGGCTCGGGTTCAAGCTATGGTCTAGAAAATAACCAAGGCTATTAACTGTCACCCTCATTACCAAGTCAAAGCATTCCTGTTATAATATTTATTGGTTGCAGTTAACCCACCAAAACGGAGGAGAAAAAATGCGCTCCTCATTCACGGTAATTATCTTCTGTGTTTTTTTAATAAGCTTAGGTTTTGCGGTTGACGCCTGGCACACAGAAGTTGTAACTCAGGTTCCATCAACAGAGCAAATTACCGGCACCGCTCTGGGCTTTTTTACTACGGGCATGCCCTGCATCGTTTTTTGCGAACACAGCAGCAGCTTTGACTACCTTAGGATTGCCCGCTGGAACGGTTATAACTGGCAATTTGAGCAGGTAAATACCAGTGGTCGTCTAGGCATAAATCTGGACATGGCAATAGACAACGCCAATCAGCCCTGCATCACCTGTCTGGATGGTTCCAACAATGTGGTCTATGTGCATAAATCGGGTTCCACCTGGCAGACAGAGGTGGTGGAAACAGCAGGCTCACCTTATCCCAGCATTGCCCTGGATCAACAATACCGTCCCCATCTTGCCTATTTTAGGCAGCCGCAGAATGAGTTGAGATATGCCTGGCTTAATGGCAGCACCTGGCAGATATCAACAGTTGATGCGAGCTCAACAGGTAGTTATTCGTCTATTGATATGGATTCCAGCGGAAATCCTGCAATTGCTTATGTGGGAACCGGGAATTTGAAATATGCCAAGCTAAATGGGACAGTTTGGAATATAGAAGATGTGGATCTCATGAATAATTCCTTTCATCCAGTTGAACCGGTTCTTTGTTTGGATAGTCTGAATTTACCGCATATCGCCTATAAGTATGTAATGACGACGCCATACACTTTAAAATATGCGACATATACTGGTTCTACTTGGAATATTGAAGGATTGACCTTTTACAATGATGAAGGTTACTATCCTGCAATGGCACTAGATAGTCAGGATCATCCCCATATTTCCCATGCCAGCAATGACCAAACCTACCAGGTGTTACTTTATTTTACTTATACAGGAGCTTACTGGCAATATACCACCCCCTGCATGATGGGGGATGTGGGTGATTATACTTCCATTGCTATAAATAGTATTGATCATGCCAGCATCTCACATGCATCCAATGTCCATGAACACAGGCTTTTTTACACCTGGTTCGGCAACGCTAACATCGGCGTGGAAACCGCTGACTTCAGAGCCACCACTGCTGATAGAGGGATCAAGCTTGAGTGGGATGTGTCGGCGGATTTATTGAGTGATATGATTGGGTTCAACCTCTACCGTTCGCAAGCGGGGAAAACGGATAAAAAGTCCTGGAGCAGGCTTAATTCCAATCTAATTATGGGCAACAATCCTTATTCCTATCTTGATGCGACCTGCAAGAGTGGGCAAAGCTACCGTTACCGTCTGACTGCGATAAAATCCGATGGCAGGGAAGAGGAATTGGGCAACACCAGTGGACAAGCCGGCATCCTTGACCGTGGGTTTTCCCTGCTGGCGGTGTATCCCAACCCCGCCCAATTGTTGCTGACTTGTCGCCTATTCCTGCCCCAAGCCGGAATAGTCTCGCTTAAACTCTATGACACTTCCGGTCGCCTGGTACTGGAAAAGAGGCTTGATTTGCTGGCAGGCGAGCAGACATCATCGGTGGATGTGAGCAGATTGGCAACCGGAATCTATTGCTTGCAAGCCAATTCAAATAACGAAATCCGATACAAGCGAATTGTGGTGATACGGTAGATTATTAAAAGGTTATGTCTTGCATTAACCCTTCTTTTAAAACCAAATAATAAACGGGTAAAGCATCCTTTCCCCGTTTAATGTTTCTGAATCTGAATAACGAAATGGTCGTCCTTATTTCTGCGGTTTCTTCTTGAAAAGCTCCTCTACCTCGGTGGTGTTTTTAATGATAAGTTGCTTTGAGCTGTCCTAGGCTGGCGGGAGTGACACCGGTTTTACTCTGTGTAAAGGAGGTTAATAATACATTATCTATGTGAGCATTAATTGTTCCTTGCGTGAGCGCAGTGCCACCATTTGCATTTAAATTCCAGCATAAACGATAGTTGCTAGAGGTGACAGGGGCGCTGCTGGTAGCCATCCTTACCATAACCGTCGATTGAGAATATCCCGGATGGAAATAGCTCCAAACTCCTGTGCTGCCATTTGCAAGACCAAGAGTATAGTATGTGTAAAGTACTCCATACATGGGGCAGTTGGATTCAAACTTAAACGAAATCAGCAGATAATCGCCGCTGTTCAGTGTAAAATAAGGTGAATAGAGTTTCGCATTTGCTGTTGATGATCCGGTGCCATTACCAGCGGTAGCTTGCCCATAAGCCCATTGTGAGCCCTCAAAAGAATCTCTGATCCATGAAGCCTGCCAGTATGGTCCCGACCCGGATGTTTCAATGGTCCAGCCTGTAGGTGGAAAAATGGGACCTTCGAAGTCTTGAGAGAGTATTACACTGTTGGAGTTTCCAGCGAATCCCAGTGTTAAACTGAGATAAAGAGATATACCAGCACCAAACATTACATTTCTCCTTTCTAACCTTAGCTGCACCCTCCCTAAATATTATACCAGAAGACAGAATCATAATCAGATATTTCTTCAATTCTCTTTCTTTGCTATTTATGTTAGCGAAAAAAAGCAGGGATGCACAGAATAGCATCCCTATCTTTGTATTTACCATATAATCACTTTGGTTTCTTCTTTATGAACCCCTCTACCTCGCCATAACCCTTCTGGTAGAACTTATCCTCATCGGGGGCAAGCTCCTTGAGGAGGCGCAGGAACTCCCCGGCGTGCACCCGCTCCTCATCAGCGATGTCCGCCAGCACATCCTTTGCCAGCTTGACATCGGTGGATTCCGCGAGCTGCATATACATCTGCACCGCCTCAAACTCCGCCGCCACCATCTGGCGCACCGCACGGATCAACTCCTCTTTGGTGAGCAACCGCGGCGCCTTCATCCCCGCAAACGGGTTTCCAAATTCAGGCATCTCTTCCTCCTTGAAATTTAATAATAGTTCTCCCGTAAAAATGTCCGCACTTCCCGGATAAATCCCCCAAAGCCCGTCCGATAGGGATAGATGCGGAAGCGGATGGCATAGCCCTTCCAGAACTTATCCACCAGCTCGTAAAGCCAGCGTAATGGCAGCCTGATGAGCCGATGGATGAACCCGGTGGGGATGCCGAAGTTCACACCAAATGCAAACAGTGCCCGCAGCCTTTTGCGTTCCACCTTGTGGGGGATCTCCAGTTGCGAATCCTCAAAGAAGGTGCTGGGGAAGACCTGTTCGCTGCTCTGCGCATAGCCGTGTTTGGCGGCGAACTCCGCGATCTTGGTGCCGGGGTAGATCTGCAGCAGGGTGGCGAACATGTAGTGCGGACGCAGCCCCAGGTTGAAATCGTAGGTAGAAATGTCGTCCCCGAGAGTGCTGGTGGGCACCCCGAGGATGTTCTGCGTCACGAAGTGGATGCCATACTTATGCAGCGCCCGGCATGCCCCGGCGAATTGCTGGCGGCTGATGTTGCGGTTGAGCACCCCGTTGCGCACCGAGTCGGCGGCGGATTCCAGCGCCAGCTTGACCGAAAGGCACCCCGAGCGGCGCAGCAGGCTCACGATGGATTCATCCACCAAATTCGCCCGCAAATGGCAGTGGAAGGGGATGCCTATCTCCCGCGGGTAGTGCTGCACAAATTCCTCCAGCCACTCCCGGTTCAGGATGAAGGTGTCGTCCTGAAAGATGATGATTTGCAAATTACGATAGCGCGATTTAAGGTCGGCAAGCTCACCCAGCAGGTTGGGGACGGAACGGCGGCGGCACATGGTGCCCCTGCCCCGGTAGAGCTCTAGATAGGCATGATTGAAGCAATAGCTGCATTGATAGGGGCAGCCGCGCGATGCCAGCGAGAACACGGCTACTCGGGATGACGGGGGGACGATGCGGTCAAAGATGTCGCGATCGGGGTGGGGGAGGGTATTGAGGTCGGCGACCAGGTTACCCACCTCATTGCGCACGATGCTGCCATCGGGTTGCTTGACCCACCAATTGGGAAGGTCAGCCGGCAGCGCCCGATGCTGCTGGTAATAGTTGACTAGCGCCGGCATGGCAATTTCCCCTTCGCCGCGGCAGATGGCATCAACCGAATCCTCGGTGATGAATTCGGGGAAGAAGGTGGGGTGGGGTCCGCCGCCCAGCACGACCAGGCGGGGGTACTCCTTCTTCATCAGGCGGGCTACATCCACAAAGTAGGGGTGACGTCCCGAAACCAGCGAAAGCGCCAGGAAGTCCGGGGTGAACTCGGCGAGCAGGCGGCGCTGGCGGGCGCTATCTCTGAGCGCGGCAACCTCCGACCGGTGACCATGTTGGTTAAGCGCGGCGGAGAGATATGCCACCCCCAGCGGGCTGGTCAGATAGTCGTTAACCAGAAAGAGGATTTTCACTGCTATTAGGATACGAAAAGAGGTGCATTATGGGAAGAGGGTCTCCATCCCAATAATGAAAAAAGCCCCTATTCAATGCTGGGGGCTTCTGTTCTTTTTTACTGTTATTACTATGTAATAAGCGTGCTTCTAAATTACGACAATTTGGACCTGCAAGTTATATTCAACACCTCAGGTGCATGTGGACAAATGCCTTGGGAAACTTTAATATTATACAAACGGCAGTCTTCTCCGGTCAGCGTATGCGTGCAGGGTATCATCGCATCCTCAAAAACTGCACAAGTCTCCAACCTGGGGCTTAGGTATTCTTTTTTTGCCATAGCCTATCTTCCACCTTCCAATTTGCCCGCGCTATCCGGCATTCCTCCAGGCTGGGAAGCAGCAGACTTCCGCTTTCCGCCAATGCCGAGCCGGGACAGCGCATGCAGTAATAGCTATATTCACAACTTAAACACTCGGGGATTTTTTTCTCCCCAAGCTGGAGCAACCTTTCCACCCGTGCATTATTATACCATATAGATTGGAAGTTTTGCAAGCGGATATTGCCCAGCACCATGGGCAGACAAACACAGGGGGTTACATCACCGTTGGCGCGCACCTCAAAGCTGGCATGCCCCGCGCTGCAGGAAAGTGCCATGGCAGCCACCGGATTCTCCCCTTCCCTGCATAATTGTGGCTCGGTGGGCTCGGCGTCGGAGGTGTTATGGTAGTAATCAAGCGTTGCCGCCAATCCCTCGCTATCCAGCCGGTAGCCAAGGGGGGAGGTGCCGCCGTCCTCCTTGACGGTTATAATCGGACTATAACGCTTGTTGGCGCCCAGTTCATCCGCCAGCTTGTTCAGGGCATCTATCTCATGTAAATTCAAAGCGGTTATGTTGCTCTTCATGATAAGGGTTATTCCGGCATCCTTGAGCAAGTGCATCCCTGCCAGTGTCCGGTCAAAGCTGCCCGGCGAGCCCGTGAGCGCATCGTGGCTCTGGGCGGTGGCGCCGTGCAAACTCACTTCTATTGCCTGCCACTTAACCTGTCCCAGCCTCTTTATCCTCTTTGCGTCAATCAGCGTCCCGTTGGTAAAAAGCCGGGTAAAATAGCCAAGCTCTATAGCGTGGGCGGCGATCTCCTCCAAATCATCGCGCAACAGCGGTTCCCCCCCGCTGATGGTGAAAATAAATCCGCCCATCAGCGCAACTTCATCCAATATCCTGAACCATTCCGCGGTGGTTAATTCATAATCACTTTCATAGCTGGAAAGATAGCAATGGTTGCAGCGCAGATTGCAGCGGCGGGTTAATTCACCGAAGATAGCAGCGGGGATATGCTTCCAGCCGGCTTCTGCTATTAACTGGGTCACCAAACCCTGATTATCAAAGCAGTCCATAAATACTATTCCTCTATTACTTCCAACAATCCTTGGCGCACAAATAAATCCAGGAAATCCGTGATTTCCTTTTTCATGGTCTCTGCATCCCCCTCATACACCGCCATCACATCGTCTTTGATCTGCGTCTCGGTTTTGCCGGCAGCGGCTGATTTGAAGATCAGCGCGGCGGTGGGATTGCCGCGGTGCAGCCGGCTCTCCCGGGGATCAAGCCAGAGCATATCCTCGCCAAAGGGACGGGTGGGGATGCCGGGCTTAGGACGAAAGCGCCGCGATGACGGCATCGTAAACCTCCTCGGTAGTGGAGCGATAAGCGAAGTTGGCTCTAAATGTGTTGTGGGATTCCACCAGCGCGATGGCATCATCAAGGACATTCTTATCGCCCAGTTTATCCGGGCTGACTATCGCCCGCAACATAATTGCCAGAGCCTCGTTTTTATCAATGGGAGCGATACTAATAGCGCGATCGCGATGGGGAAACAATATCGCCTCCAACACACAACCGGATCCGGTGACGCCCTGCTCGCCGGTGCCATAGAAGGGTGTGCCCCACAGCTTCCAGGTGCCAGCAACCGGCAGCGCGATGCACACCTCATCGGAAAGGACTAGGTCGCATTTGGGGGCGAGTTTTAAGGCAAGGGTGGACTTGCCGGCACCGGAACGCCCGGGCAAAAGCCAGCCCCTGCCCCGGTGGATTAGCCCGGCGGCATGGCACATAAATCCGCCGTTTTGGCGCGCCTGGCGGGCAGCCCAGTGGCGCAGTTCGTTCTCTATCGTCATCCAGTTAGCCGCGTTCATGGCGCCCGGTGGGGCATTGCGGGGATAGAGCGGGATTTCGTGGATTACATAAGTGGGATCTATGTTATCGGCAGGCGTGATAAAGCCGGCATAGTGTTTAAGAATATACTCGAATTCACTGCCCAGCGAATCCTTCTTCCAGGTATGATGAAGCAGAAAAGGTCCGATGGTGAGATACATCCCGGAGTCTTCTACACCTATGCTCGGCTGGATCATCGGAAGAGCGAACGCACCACTCCCAGGGAGGATGGCTCCACATTGTTCGGATTCCAGTCCACCGCGATGTGATAGACCAATGAGCTGTTAGAGTTCACCCAATACATATTGCCCCCCACCCAGACCGAACCGCCGGCATAGCTGTTGCTCTGGAACGGCGCCTCAAAGTAATCCAGATAGGTGCCGGTGGTGCTGTAACGATGAGTCCTGCCATCGTCATTGCCCGAGACCAGCAGGTTGGCGCCATCGTAGCAAAGACCGCTGGGATACTTGGCGATGGTGGTCAGGCTGCTCAGGATGGAACCATTGCTCATATTATGCAGGTAAATCTTACGGTCGTAATAATTACTGGATACCCAGCAGTTGCCCGATAGATATTTCAGGTCATAGGGGAAATTATAGGTAAGCACACCAGTGATGCTGGATAGAACGGAGCCGGTAGTGCTCACATGATAGAAATTCCGATATATCAGTTGATTGACCCCAATCATCCAGAAGGCGCTGCCATCCCAGCTAAGACCGGAAGGATAGGTGATGGGTGCCAGGTTGTAGGAAGAAAGCATTGAACCCGTAGTAGTCACCTTAAAAAGGTATGCGCTGTTGGTGTCGGTTATCCAGAGATTGGAACCATCATAGGTGATGCCGGCTGGGATGGTTGACCATGGAGCGGTGGAAAAGGAGTCCAGCACTGTGGCATAGCCGTGGACGGCATAAGCACCACCCACCATCAACAATGCCATCATCATGACGATTAAACAGTGTTTCATAACAACCTACCTCCCTTAATCCCCCAGTTAAAATATACCACATAGTAGTGCCACAGGCAAGTTATGAAAAAGATGCACATATAAAACCCCAGGACAAGATAAAACGCTCCATGATTTGCGTCATCCGGTAATAAAGTGGATGAATTCACTTCTTATATCCGACATGAAAAAATAGAAGGCGAAGGCTACCAGAATGACCAGAAATGAAACCAGATATGCATTCCTCAACAGTTTAGCGATTGCAATTAATGCCAGGGATAGCAGGATGCTGCTGAAAGTTGCCAGTGAGGTAATCCGGATATTGATCCAATAAATATTGAAGAAGGAGGGGAAGAGAATGAGTAGGATTGATCCAAACATCAGTGTAATCAAGATTATTCTGGCGCGATTAAAGCCGGAATAAAGAGAGGTGACTACTATTGCCAGAACGGGGATTACCAGCAAATAATACCATTTTTGATGAGGTCCAAGGTTGATAAAAGGCAGGAAGGAAGCCACTAGTCCATGCAATAGATTCACAAAACGGCAGCCCACCCGGTAGTAACTATACATGACATTCTGAAACTCGGCGGCATCAGCAAACACGAAACGCAATATTGGAACTGGTATAAGAATCAAAAAAGGTGCCAGTCGTTTAAAACGATCTTTCAGACTGCTTTTGCGCACCAAAAGCCAATCTGTGAGCAAAATTACAGGCAGCACCCCGAACCAGCTATCCTTGCAGAGCGCGGCTATCAACAGCAATATGGCGCTGGACAAATATGGTTTGGGCGCGGCATCCTGCTTTTTGGTCGCGGGGAACATGAAACCCCACGCCAGCAGTAATAGACAAGTGAAAAGCCCGTCCTGGAATGAATTGATGGCAAATCCAACCAAAGCAAGACCGCTCAAAGTAAGCATGTAAAAGGTGCAGGATAACCAGGCAATTTGGGTGGAAAAGAGCCGGCGGGCAAACCACCATAATGCGGCTCCCACCGCAAAGTGAATGCACAGTGCAATGATGTGGAAGCCCAGAGCGGAAATACCAAAGAGCCAGCTAATCAACATGGGCAGCCCAAAACCGAGTGGACGCCACCAGCTAAGGTAAGTGAAGGAGAAAACGCCCAGTGGCAGGTTATCGCTGCTTACGCCATAGAGGATATTGGTTTCATCGGGGAAATTGAATTTATCGTTCAACAATGGTAATGCATCCAATACATTAAGGAATGATGCGACAATTGCTATAAGAACCAGCACTATCGTAAATCCACAGTGCGAATCAGGTATTATTGTGTCATTTGTCCCCATATAGCTTGCCCTTCACCAGATAAAAGATTATATACAAAAAATAGCGGTCAGAACCGCTATTTTTTGCTGCACACTCAATTATAGTTCCACCACCTTGCTTATTATCTTGACCACATCCTCCAACACCTGGGGCTCCTTGAGCACGAACTTGATGCGGGCGGTATCAAACAGCTCCGGCAGCCCCACCGAACTGCCCAATGTGAGCGCCTGCTTGTAGTCACGCACCGCGACCCGGTAGTTCTCCAGGCTGCGCAGGAAGACCTGCAGCGCTCCCACCTGCGCGATGCCATATTCCACATAGTAAAACGGCACGCTAAATACATGGTTATACATCCACCCCGCCCGCTTGTGCGCCTCCAAACCCTTCCAATTGATATGCGGACGGTATTTATCCTCCAACGCCTCCCAGTAGTCGCCACGGGCTTTGGCTTTCTTGCCGGCGGGATCAAGGTAGACCCAGGACTGGAATTCGTCCAGCATCGCCATGAAGGGCATGAACGCCAGGGTCTCCTCCAGTTGCTTGCGACCAATGCGACGCCAGTCATCGGCGCTGTAGATGTCGCTGAGGTAGGGTCGCGCCAGCAGCTCCAGCGACATGGATGCCACCTCGCAGAACTCCATCTGGGCGTGGCGGATGGCGCTGGGCAGCCGCCGGCTTAATAGCGCGTGCATGGCGTGCCCCGATTCGTGCAGGATGGTGTCTATATCGCGGCAGGTGCCCACCGAGTTGCCGAAGATGAGCGGCATGCGCATCTCGGCATAAGTATCACAATAGGCGCCGGGGGCTTTGTTGGGGCGATTCTCCAGATCCAGCATGGCAAGGGCATCCATCAGCAGGAACGCCTCGGAGAACTGCGGGTCTATGCGGTGCAGCAGTTGCGCCGACTTGAACTTGAGGTCGGGCAGATCGCGATAGACGATGGGCAGATCCTTGCCCTCGGGGTCGGCGAGCATATCCCAGGGGCGGCTGGACTCTATCTGCATGGATTTTTCGCGCCGCTTGTAAATCTTGCCCACCACCGGCGTCACATAGTTCTTGATGGCGTCGCGGAAGGCGGTCACATCCTCCGGGGTGTAGCTCAGGCGCCCCTTGGATTTATACTGATAGCGCATGTAATCGGTCACCCCGGCATTCTTGGCGATCTGCATGCGCTGCTCCATCATCTGGTCAAAGAGTGAATCCAGTTTGTCGTGGTCAGCCAACAGGGGAGTCTTTTGGGCGCGATAGGCTTTCTCGCGCACCGCGCGGTCACTTTTGCTTAAAAATATACCAAGATAAGTAGGGGTGACCTGCTTGCCCTCCCATTCCACCCGCCATTCGCTTACTATCTTGTCGTACTGCGTCTCCAACTCCTGGTTCTTGACCATGAGGGGCAGGTTTTCCTGGCGGAAGAGTTCGCTCTCCCATTTGGCTTTCTTGCGGAACACGGTGAAATCAGCGGGGATGAACTCAGCCGGCAACCCGAGGAAGAGTTTGTTCGCCTTCTCGTCCAGTTCCTTGATGACGGGCAGGTTCTCCTTGATCAGGCGCAGGTATTCCTTCTCCGCCTTCTTGTCGGCAGTGTTCTTGTTGAAGCGGAAGGAGGCGCGGGTGAAGGATTCGTTCAGGGCGTCACCAATCTCGCACCAGGCGGCAATCCAACGCGCAGCCTGCGGTTTGGTGGTGCGGGGCAGGGCGAACAGGCGCTCGAACGCTTTCTTTAACTGCATAGCTTTGCTCAAGTCCTCTTTGGGTTCTAAAAAATCTCTGGGGTATTCCTTGAATAAGTCCATCGTGTCCTCCGGTAATAAGATTGTTATGATTGCTGAGATTCTTCCTGCGGGAAAAGCCTGACCTCCTGCGAGGGTATCCCCAATGGGATACCGAGTGTTTCCAGCAGCTCCATAATGCGCAGGATCACCGACTCCTGATATGCCATGAACTGGGTGTAGTTCACTATCTTCACAAACACATAAACATAGACGCCAAAACCCTTCTCGTTGATCTCGTTCAGGTTCACAATGATGAAATCCTGGTGCACATGCTCTTCGGCGGCAAGCATGGAACGGATCTCCGCCAGGGCGGTTCTGATCTGGGTGGAGGTGCAACGCCGGCTGAGGGGAATGGTCAGCTTGATGCGGCGCTTGCGCATGGCGGACCAGTTGGTGATCGCGGTGATGGTGAGCTGCTGGTTGGGGATGGTAATCAGACTATTGGCGAAGGTGCGGATGCGGGTGGTGCGCAGGTTGATTTCCTCCACCGTGCCCTCCACCGCGCCTATTTCCACCCAATCGCTGATTTGGAAGGGGCGGTCTATGAAGATGACCAGCGAGCCGAAGAGGTTGGCGACGGTGTCTTTTGCAGCGAGGGCAAACGCCAGGCTGCCAATGCCCAAGCCTGCGATGATGGACTCGGCAGAGTAACCCAAGCGCTGAATGATGACCACGGCGCCGACAATGACCACAAACATCTTGAGCGTCTTGCGCACGATGGGAACAAGCTGATCGTCCAGCTTGCTTTTGGTGGTGGCGGCACGCTCTGCCCATATCTGCGTAAAGGTATGCACCAGGCGCACCAACGCCCAGATCACCAATGCGGTAAGCAGCGAATCTATGAATGCTTCTGCGAAAAATGCGAAGTTGATGGGCTTTTTGGGCAGCGGCATGAAGTCAAACGCGACGGTGAGACCGATCACCACGAAAAGCCAGGGCAGTGGGCGGGAGATGGTGCCAAATACCAGGCGAAACGCCCGATTCCTGCTCTTTTGGGCACGGGAGTTAATGGCGCCGAGTATTGCGCCCGTCACGCGCTGCAAGATGAAGCCGGACAGGATGGACCCCAGCGCAGCAAGGTATTCCCAGACCTCTATGCGCCAATAACTGTAGTGTAAAAAGCTCCAATCCATGCCATTACCCTTGCTTTTGGATTATTAATTAAAAAATCTAACATATGAATAGTGGAATACAAGCCACACAGGTCACAATTTCCCATTATCAACAGGCAAAACCAGATGATTATTCTGGTTTTTTCCCTGTATATTTACCACTGCACTGCTTTGGAAATTAAAGCGCCTGTTTGTAGCATAACCACCGCTATTTAACGGCAGACGACCAGGCGGCGGGTTTTGGTAATATTCGCGCTGTTTAATGTTATCTGATAGATGCCGGCAGCAACCTTCCACCCGCCGTTATCGTGCAGATCCCACACCAGATTTGATTCCCCGGCGGAAGTCGTCAAATCCCATTTGCGCACCAGCCTTCCTGCCAGGTCATGAATCGCCAGTCTGCCACCGCCTTCTCCACAACTGTAGCGCAGGTTTACCACAGTGTGCGCGGGATTGGGCGCCGGCGCCGCCAATGCCACCGCGACGCTGATGCTGCTCAAATCGACTACGATAGGACCGAAGCGTTGGGACAGACCATCGCTCCGGATTGCCTCCAGCGAGTATTGCCAGACCAGAGGTTCATCGGCACCTTCATCGTGGAAATGATGGGGTGAAATACCGGTTATCGGTTTTTGGTTTACCACAACCCACTTGGCGCCTTCCTCGCGCGCTTTGCGCCGATAGATGTGATAACCGGTAACAGATGTTTCATTTTCGCACGCCCAGCTTACTATTGCGCCGCCGTTCTTTGCTGCGGTCGCCTCAAAATAAGTCAGATTCACACCAATGTTGCCCAGATTGGCAAAAACATAGTTGTGATTATTATTCTGCCAGTTGGTCACCGCCAGATCGGGAGCATATGAATAGGTGTAGCTTAGCTTGACGCTGTAACCGGCAGTTGGCGCCGTGGCAAAGCTCACCCATCCCCCCAGCGGATGCCAGCAGTACAATGACTGTGGTTGAACGACATCATTAACTTTAACTGTGCTAATCCTTTCCAGGGGGCGGTGATTGGCATAGAAACATTTGGCGGTGCCATTTGCGGTGTGCGATTCATCCACGACATTGACCCGCGCACCACCATTCATATCGCCCCAGAGGACGGATTCGCAGACAAGGAAGCCGACCGGTGATGTATCCCAGCTCCACACCGGGGTTGGATTGAGGTTCCCATGACTGTTCTCAAACACCACCGCAGGTTCCCACCAGCCGCCGGCAGCCAGTTCAGGATAACCATCCATATCGCAATCCGCCCACGCCACACACGAATAGTATTCCTTGTCCAGATCGCTGTGCCAGGTTGGGTTTGCTTGCAATGTGCCATTTATATTGCGATAGACCTTGACCTGCGACTGCCCGCCCAGTTGCGCATTATCGGCAGCGGCAAGATCCAGCCAGCCATCGGCGTCGTAGTCACCCACGGCTATTTGTATCGTTCTACCGCTGTCGGCGGATGACCAGTCGGGCAACTGGTTGAACCCTGAACCATAGTTGAGGAATACCATGTTATGTTCGGTTTGTCCGCTGCAGGCGGCGACCAAATCCAGCCTGCCATCCCGGTTGATGTCTGCAAACTCCACATCCATCGCGTAATAATCCAACGCTGATTGCCAGACCGGATGAGCGGTCAGATTCCCGTTATCATTACGGTAGATCTTAAACCTATCCTTTTGCGAGAGATAATCATAGCTGGAAGCGGTTGCTAAATCCAAATCGCCGTCGCAGTCGTAATCACCCCAGGCAATCCCAAAGGTGTAATCCGTGTTGCCCGATGTCCAGGTTGCAGCTGTGGGCAATCCGCTACCATTGTTTTGGTAAACGCGGTCGGGGGAAGGTGTATAGGGCGAAGAAATGCCAAAGCCGGCAGAGGCAAAATCCAGATATCCATCATGGTTATAATCGGCTACATCACAATGACCGTGCAAATCATTATCGTATGATTGCCAGCCCGGTGTGGTTGCCAGCATCCCGCCCTGACTAAAATACACCAGATTGCGGTAGCCCTGCATATCGTTACCGGTGCTTACCACCAAATCCAGATATGAATCGTTATTGATATCCGCCCAGGCGCCACCAGTGGCATATCCAGTTGGCGAAGCTGATTGCCAGACAGGAGTGCCCGACAGGCTGACCGTTGCGCTGCAAATTGAGATTAGCATCAGTATTACAAACAGAATTTTCATATTATCACCCTCAAATCCACCTTTGATTTTACCAAATTCCGCACCGTATCGTTGATTCGGATGGCATCAATTAAAATATATTAAAATAGAAGTTATGTTGCCCATTGCCGCTGTTGTAATCTCCTACCGCCGCCCCCAGATGGTGCTGGCATGCCTGGGCAAGCTGCTTGCCCTGCCTGATGGACCACAGCAAATCTATCTGGTTGATAATTCCCCGGAAGATGGAACGACCGCGGAGGTGACCCGGCAGTTCCCGATGGTTCATGTCATCAACGCTGGGGTGAACCTGGGCTTTGCCACCGGCAACAACCTGGGAATGCAGGCGGCGCTGGCTGCAGGTATTCCGTATATCCTCCTCCTCAATGATGATGCCGAACTCAAACCCGGTGCTCTCGCCCGGCTCTATGCAGCGATAAGTGCGGACGAGACCATGGGTGCAATTGGTCCTGTGGTTTATTACAGTGATGGCAAGAACATCTGGTCGGCGGGAGGAAGGATCAACCCCCGCTCTGCATTGGTGGGGCATTTATCGCATCCGCCGGCTAAACCCGCAATCTATGCCGTGGACTATGTAACCGCCTGTGCCGTTCTCTACCGCAGTAGTGCATTGAACCGTGTCGGGTTGTTTGATGAGCGCTTCTTCATGTATTACGAGGATAGCGACCTGGGCGTCCGCCTGGCATCTGCAGGCTATCGGAATGTGATTGAAAGGACTGCCATCGCGCTGCACCATGTTCCCTGTAATCTGGCTGAGCGCATGAAATCTAAAAGTTTTCTTTACTATCTGAATCGCAATCGCATCCTCTTCACGCGCAAGCACAATCCACTTCACACGCAGACCGATGCTTTGCTCTTTCGGAGCCTGCTGGAACTGGCGATAGTGCTGGGCAAGGGCTATGGGGCAGGGTTTGCAGCCGGTCTGGGCGGGCTTTGGGATGGTTTGAGAGGAAAAGGTGGCAGTATGAAGGGGGCATCGTGAAGAGAACCAGCCTGACCTGGGCAGCATCGCGGCTGCGTCCGGCGGTCACCGGCGGTGAACGCTACGATCTGGAGGTGGTGGAGCATTGGCGGCAATGGGACACCATAGTCAATGAACTGGAGATAGACAAGCTTCCACGCCATGATCATTTCACCTGCTCTCTAGCCCTGAGACACCATTTGCTTGCCACCGGTGATAAGCTTGCATTCATAGACTTCGGTCCCCACAATCAATATCTGTTCGGTGCACTCTGGCATCATGCGCGTGGCGGAAAGTTGGCGACAGTTGTGCATCATCTAAGTTATCCCCTAAAAAGCGGCGTTCTGCATCAACAAGTGGATAAAGCCCTGTGCAAGCTCTTCCTTCAACTCTGCGATCTGATTGTGGTGATCAGCCATGACACTATGGATGCAGTGCTGGGTCTGGATATCCCATCAAACCGCATTGGTCTGGCTAATCCCACTCTGGGGATATTCCCACCGGAACCGCTCCCCCCACCCCGCATCCCGCAAAAGCCTTATCACCTGCTTTATGTAGGGTATTTCAAACGCCGCAAAGGATTTGATCTGCTGCTGGATGTGCTGGCTCATCTTCCCGCGGGAAGCTTTACCCTGACAGCTGTGGGCGATGAAACGGTGGATGCTGGCTACGCTGCTGAGATGCACCGGCGGGTTAAGGAGTTGAATATTACAGTTGATTTTAAAGGCAGACTGGGGATGGAGGAACTGTCAGAGATGTATTTAACACACGATCTGCTGGTTCATCCCGCCCGGCACGAGGGATTCGGCATGGCGCTGTTGGAAGCGCAGGCGCACGGCTTGCCGGTGGTGGCGTGGGCAACGGGTGCCATGACCGAAGTGGTCACAGATGGTGCAGGCGGGCGGCTTATCGCGCCGTTTGACCGCAAGGCGTTTGCTCGCGCAGTGCAGGAAATGCTGGCTGATGCGGATGAATGGAAGCGGCAGCGGGAGTTTGCCATTGCGCGGGGCAGAAGTATGGGGGGATGGGAAAAGCCCAGCGCCGAGATCCTCCATATGCTGCGCGAGCGTGGTCTGCTCTAATAATGAATGCAAGCGACAGAAACATATAGCGTTACGGATTGGTTGCTACAGGAATATTTTCCACTCAAGCGAATGGATCGCTACCTATCGTGGATGCTGGGATTATGCGCGCTGGTGCTTTACCTGGCGCTACCGGTGCGGGTAAGCAGTTATGATTCATTGGCATACGCCGTAGAGACCACCAGCGATATCTTGCGACGGCATTTCCACCCGCACCACCTCTTATTCAGCCGCACACAGCTTCTATTTTTATATTTCATCCGAATCTTTGACAGTGGTGCAAGCCCTCTTTCCACCATGGTTTGGTTCAACTCCATACTGGGTGCACTGACTCTCGTGTTTTTCCATCGCATCGCCTTTCGGATTTCGGGTAGGCGCCTTATTTCAACGCTCGTCACCGTCATCCTTGCTATATCGTGGACTTACTATAGCTTCTCCTCCAGCGGCGATACGGTGATACCGGCTAATTTCCTGCTCATCCTGGCGCTTTTCCTGGCACTGGGCGGCAGGTCACATTCAGGCGGGCGTTTGACGGTCATCGCGCTGATTGCGGGCTTGGCTATGCTCTATCACCAGATGAGCATTTTCTATCTGCCCATCATAGGGATGGTCGCATTGCGGGCTTGTCCACGACGGCAGGTAGTCTCACGCATCTTGCTTTTTTTGGCTTCCTCGCTTGGGCTTACTGTGGTGGTTTATCTGGCAGTCATGGTTTTTTACTATGGTTTTTTGAATATACACTCGTGGTGGGCGTTCCTTACCTCCGATACCCAGCAGGGGGGGGTGTGGGGCAGCTACAATCCCTGGTCTTACTTAAAGGGGTTGGGATACCTGTTGAATAGTGGAACCTATGCCTTCAGCATAGAAAAACCCCATGGTGACGAATTGGTATGGATGATTATAAGCAGATCACTGTGTTGGGCTTTGGCAGGATTGGTGGTGGCAATTGGTGTCGTCAGGATATTCAAGCGGGAATGGTTTGGGGTTGTGGTTGGTGGAATGCTGTTGTTGACCATGACCTTCATCAACTGGTGGGAGGCACCCACCACCGATTACTGGGTTATGCCGTGGATGCTTGTGCTTTTGCTGTTGGCATGGGCGGGTCGGGGAAAACTGAACACGATACTGGCGATCTGGCTCATTTTTTATATTCCAGCGCAATTGACGATAAATTGGTATTACAAGATGGCAACGCTAACCGACCCCGAATCCGACCTTAAAGGGAGGATTGTGGGTGAGATGGTAAGACTGATCACGCCAGGCAAAGCCATCGTGCTTACCGATGATCCCAATCTGGCGCTAAGGTCGGAGATGGCGGGAGTGCATGTAGTGTTATTCTCCCGCAAAGTGGATGTTAACAGGGATGCGATTAATACTTTTGTGACGTTGTTCACGAATCCGAATACAAAGGATTTTCAGTTTATGGTATCCGACAGTCTTTATAAAGAATACAAAAGGAAGATTAGCCTATTCATCCCACCACAGCTATCTCAAGCCGTAAATGTAGCATTTGCCGATGCAGTGCCCATGGCAGAAGTAAGTAATCGCTGGGGATTTCATCTGAGAATTTGGTTGCTTGGCAGGGTCAATCCGTAATTCCATAACCCATCCCATTACAATAAGCTATAATCTCTGATCAAATCTACATGGTGTAACTTTGCTCATGCCAGCAAAGTGCCATAGAACCAATTGGTGCGGTATTTGAAAGACAAGCTTGCCATAACACTATTTTTGCTGCTGGCGCTGAGCGCCGGTTATGCCACCATGGTCAGCGATGATGCCAAATGGCGCCGCGGCATGTTCTCTGAGGTGCTTCCAGCAAAGAAGGCAGGCAGGATAACCCCTGAGGAATTGACCACTGCCGTAAAAGAGGGCAAAATTACTGCCAGCGGCGAGATAGAGAAAAAGGGGGAAGAAGAGGCAGCTCCGGCACTTGCCGAGGGGGAACTGCGCTTCAAGGTTGATCCGGACTACGGATTCATTGAATACCGTTTAAGCAATCAGGAAGTTTCGCTTTACGGCAGCGCTTATGCTGAATATGCGCAGAACACCATCAAAGCCGATGTCATCCGTTACCGGGTGGATGACAAGGTGGTGTGGGCGGAGGGGCGCGCCATCCTCACCGATCCGCAACAAAGCGTGGTAGGCAGGCGCATGAGCTACGATCTGAACACCAAGCAGGGGTTGGTTTATGGCGGGAACAGCCAGGCGGCGGTTGGTTATTACACCGGCGAGAAGGTCAAATGGGTTTCGGAGAAGACTTTGTTCGCCCACAACGGCACTTTTACCACCTGCGATAAGGAGGAACCGGACTATAATTTCTGGTCACCCAGTCTTAAAATCACCATAGACGATCAGGTGGTGGCGCGACCGGCAATCATGCACCTGAGCCGCGTCCCGGTCATGGTGCTGCCCTATTATTACATGTCGCTAAGGCGCGACAGGCACAGTGGTTTCCTAGCGCCATATGTTCGCTATGTATCGGGGCAGTATTTTACGGTCAACAACGGTTATTTCTGGGCAATTAACGACTTTTGCGATCTTACTACCCGCCTGAACTATTATTCCAAGCGCGGCTGGCAGCAGCAGGGTTATTTTATCTATTTATATGGTTCCAAATCCTCCATCAATTCGGTGAATGTGGGGCACATGTTTGACCGTTCGGTGGATGTGGAGTGGTGGAGCGTGAACTGGTATCACCGGCAGGATATCACAGACCGCACCACCGCGCTGGGACAGTTGGCGCTGCGCAACGATGTTACATACGACCGCAAGGTGGGCGAGGATTTCCAATCGCGCACGGTGAACAACCTAAGCTCGTTCGCCGCGCTCACGCATCGTCTCGATACCTACAGCTTCCTTGCCGAAGTCCGCCGCACTGAACTCATTAATACCACCTATTCGGCGGGGCAGAATCCACTGGCTGCGCCGGTTCCTTATACCACCATCACCTCCAGCCTGCCGCATATGTCGCTTTCCGGCACCACCCAGGAAATAGATGATTCGGCGGTTTATTATTCGCTCAACTCCGATTTCATGAACTACTATCAGTTTGACCACAGCATGCAAAAAGAGGTCAATCTGTACCGCCGCTTGAGTGGCACGGGCAACCTGACGCGCCCATTCCGCTTTTTCGGCTGGCTGAACTATGCGCCGGCGGGCAGCTTTAAGGAGACCTGGGAAATACATAATGTCAGGGGATTTAATAATCATCATTTTGAACAATATACGGTTTCCAATGGGGTAAACACGAAGATTTACGGTATTTTCCCACTGCCTGAAGAAAGGGTCCTCAGACACATTATTTATCCCTCAGTAATCCATACCTACAGCCCGCGCATAAATACCAATTCACTGTATCAGGGCTATATCACCGGTTTGGGATCCAACTACCTGAACATGAGCCTTTCCAACTCGCTGGATTTGAGGCTGCCCGAGGAGCAGACGGATTCGCTGAGTGGGACCACCAGCCAAACCTCCAGCTACAGGTCAGATAAAACCACCGAAACGCAGGATTCGTCAAAATATGCGGATAGCAATAACACGCAGGCGGTTGCAGAAGGCAGTGGAGACACAGGGGATGAATCAGGGTTGGTGCATTCGCAAAAGAGCCAATACTATGGCGGGACAAGGATTGAACTCGTCGACTTGAGCAGCAGCGTCTCTTACAACTTCTGGCCGTTAAATCAGAGCACAAATCGGGATCGCGCCATCTCTTTGCAGGATCAGCCATTGCCACAGTTAACCACCCGCAACTGGTCGGAGGTCCATCACAGCCTTAAAGTAAGCCCCACCTTCGCCAACTGGTACAATGTTTCATCGCAACTGATCTTAAATCAGGATCCATATAAGGAATTGCGGACTACCTATTTGAGTGTTGTGACATCAATCGGATTTAACACGGCTGGCATGCAAAAGGAGCAGACGACGGAGGAAACCCAAACCGCCGAAGGACAGACATCAACCAGTTCTTCCGAAGCGCAGACGGAAGCAGGGATCAATCGTTACAATCCATCAATAGAAAATGCCACCCTGGATCGTCTGAAAGCAGGCGAGGGCATGGGCGAAGGCTTTATGGTTCAGTTTGACCATGAATATTCCCCCGGTCTGACATCATCCAACGATATCCATACATTACGCGGCGAAATCGGCTTTAATCTGAGCAAGATGTGGCGTGTCCGTTATGACAACTATTATGACCTGCACAATGGCAGGGTAATAAGTGAGCATTACCGCATCTACCGCGATTTGCACTGCTGGGAGGCGGAAGTGCGCATCAGCACCGAGCGCAGCCAGGTGGAATACTGGTTCCAGATCCGCATCAAGGAATTGCCTGAGTTCCAGTTGTTCGGCACCAGGCAAAGGGAGTATTAATAGCGATGATACTATTGGTGGGATGCACGATAAGATGACTGCTCGCGTCTACATAGCCAGCATTATAGAAAGGTTTAAATCATCGGCGGTGACCCGGGCTACCTGCATCGCGGGCTGTCTGATTGCAGTGCTATTGATGGCATCGTGCGCCAAGGTTGGTCCGCCGCCCGGGCTTTCCGGCAAGAAGGATATTTATCCCCCCAGGTTCACCTCCCTCTCCATCCCCGATAACACGCATTTGGTGCTGGATTTTAGCGAAGTGCTGGACGGTGAATCGGTGCGCAAATTGGAAAACTATGTGATTACCGAGGAAGCAGATGAATCGGCTTCGCTTCGTGTGACAGATACCATGTTCGGACGCGGCGAAAATGAGGTTATCCTTATCGTTGATGCCCAAAAACCGGGTGTTAGATATGTGCTCTCTGTTTATAATGTCAAGGATAAAGCCGGCAACCCTATAGGGCGTAAAAACCAGCAGCGCTTTAACGGGGTCAAACGGATTGACAAGGAGAAACCATCACTGTTGCGCACCTCGCCGGCAAACGGGCAAAAGGATGTCTCGCTCTCGGTTTGCCCGCTCCTCTCCTTCAATGATGTAATGGATACGGAGAGCATCGCGCAGTCTGTTACGCTTTTGGACGATGCCGAGGAGCCGGTGTCGGGCACCATAGTGGGCAGCGGGCACGCCTTCCATTTCATACCCGATCACCCGCTCCTCACCGAGACAATTTACACCCTCATGGTTAGCACCGATGCCGCCGACCTGGCTGGCAACAGGCTCTATGAAGAGGCGGAGATTCGCTTTAAAACAGTGGTAGATGCCGATGTGGTCAGCATCAACGGCAAAGTGCTGGATAAAACCAAGGGCAAAGCCGGCGACCTGATGATTTATCTCACCGGTTCGGCGCTGGTGGATGACCCCGACGCCCCCTGGTATGCCCGCGCGCCCATCGCTGCCGACCTCACCTTCACTCTGACGGGAATCTCCCCGCTGCTGCCACGCAATGGCAAATACTACCTGTGGGTGGTGGGCAGGCTCCCCGAGGGAACGCCACATGAGGTCACTGCCTACGGCTGCCCCGGCACTGCAGACGAGCCAAAACAGGTGGAAAGGTTGCAACCGGGCGGCACCATAGAAGATATAGAGATTACCCTTGCCATCCGTGACAAGCGTGGACCCACCGTAACCAACCTTGATGCCGAGCCGGACCCTTATTCCGCCGGCGATGGTCTGCGTGCAGTGTGCACCGCCGAACAGACCGGCGAGAGCGAAGCCACCATCAAGGTGGCGGAGGTGTTCGTGGGCAGGATCGGTTCGGATGGGACGGGTTTGGCACTTGCCCCCCTCCATGGCGTGGCGAAGGAAGGGCGCATGTTAAGACTGGGCGGGGACTTCTTGGAGGCATTCAAGGGTCTAAACCAGGATAAGTGCCAGATTTTCTTCCATGCCCAAAACAGTGATGGCTACTGGGGCAGGATAGAGAAAGTCACGGTTGAGCGTCGCGCCCAGCCCAAGACTGCACTATTTGTAAGCGGTGAAGTGGACTTTGGCACCGAAGCGGCGGAAAACGCCGTACTGCGACTCTACAGTTACAGTGGTTTGTCCGAAAAGCTCGTGTTGATGGGAAAGGCGGATAAGAAGGGGAAATTCCGATTGGGACCCTTGGAAGCCGGCACCTACCACCTGTTTGCCTACAACGATGAGGAAGTTAATCATATAGATGAAGATAGCGACCCCTGCGTCTATTGGACTGATGAATCAGGTAGTCGGGATCTGGAGCTACGCGACGCCAATCGTGAGGTTAAGCTGAGCCTGGGACATCGCCCGGTGTTGCGCAACCCCATGGTGAGGCTCTATGTATATGCCGCAGCGCCAGAATCCCCCGCCCATGCCAGCCTGTACCTATCGGTGGAGGCAGCCGATGCTGACTACGATATTTCGGATGTCACCGTAATCACTTCTGAAGGTGAGCACATAGAACTCCACGACGATGGCAAGGACGGGGATCAGAAGGCGGATGATGGAGTATATTCCCGCGTAATGGAACTGGCGCCGGGGAAGATACCTGCCGCCGGAACCGTTAAAAACTATAAGATTAAGGTGGATGATAAGAAAGGCAATTCAGTAGTGATTGGACCCGAGGACTTTCCTTCGCTTAGCATCCATTCACTGGAGCCGCCGCAGGGGCTTGTAGTGGAAGCCGGCAAGGAGGAGTTGAAGGTGAGTTGGAACGAAGCTGCTGTTGCGCCTCCAGGCGGTTATCTGCTTTTCATCCTGCCGGCGGACCGCGAAAGCCACTTTGATGGTCCCGGCACCGGCGAGCTTTACACCAACTTCCCCCAGCCCTATCACGATGTGAATGAGGTTACGCTTAGCATAGACCAACTGGGCAACTACTGGAGTGTGCCGCGCGGTAACCGCATGCTGTGCATTTTGATGGCGCTTGCCAAAGATGCTGATCCTGCAGGTAGCGACAAAGCCATAGCAAAATTCTATTTCCCCAAACCATAGGATATAGCCGTGAAAATAGCGATCATCATACTTCTAACCACGATTACCGTGTTTGCCGTGGAGCTTCCGAGAACGCTGAGTGGAGTGGCACCGGGCGAAAATGTGGACGCTTATGTAGGAATACTCGGCTATCCGTCCACACAGGTCACATTGGGCTC
>Ga0315280_10003113_pt1 | contig 25861 bp, 32 predicted proteins | sample YL17G06_40_MG_FD_203697 | JGI IMG/M metagenome (GOLD analysis project Ga0315280, IMG submission 203697) | Sediment microbial communities from Yellowstone Lake, YNP, Wyoming, USA - YL17G06_40 | ecosystem: Environmental > Aquatic > Freshwater > Lake > Sediment | place: USA: Wyoming | collected...
ATTATCGCGGTTTTACACGACGTCAATCTCGCAGCGAGGTATTGCGACAGAATAGCTCTCCTAAGTCATGGCATGCTAGAGGCGGTAGGTGCCCCGAACGAGGTCCTGAGCCGGGAGACGATTCAGTTGGTGTACGGACTCGATGTGGTCATCAGGAGAGACCCTCTCACGGGTGCGGTCTACATTATCCCGCGGTCATCTATAACGCCCGTGCATAGGCTTGGAACCAGGGTGCATATACTCTCGGGCGGCGGGACTGGCGGACCGATACTGAAGGCCTTGCATGATCATGGTTTCAGCGTCTCTGCCGGCGTGCTCAATGTGCTCGACTCGGATTTCGAGAGTGCGAATGATTTACATCTACCGGTTGTTGCGGAAATTCCGTTCGCTCAGATAAGTAATGAGGCATATGCGAACAACCTCAGGATGATTGACGAATCCTCAATCGTGGTAGTTTCGAGATTCCCTGTCGGCCCTGGGAACTTCAAGAATCTCGAAGCCGCGATGCACGCCATGGTTGCGGGGAAGCGAGTGTTCGTGATCCAGCCAATCCAAGCGCCGAATATTGATTTCGTCGGAGGAAGAGCAGATGCTTACATCAAGGAGTTGATTAGCTCAGGCGCGGTTGTCGTCACAGATATAGGCGAACTCGTGGCCCGGCTTTCTGGTGAAGGAGGATGAGAAATGAAGCCACATCTACTCCGGGATTTAAGGAGAAACACAGAGCTGCTTATCTTAGTTGAGATCCTGAAGAGCCCGTCCGTGCGGCGGAAAGCTATCGCGGATAAGCTCGACATAACCGTCCAGGCCGTCAGCCAGTACGTTTTCGCGATGAAGAAAGAGGCGGTGCTTCAGGAGCATGACGGACTACTCAGACCTACCCGGAAGGGTATGCAGTTATTGCAGGAGCATTTCCTCGGGCTCAAGGCAGAAGTTGACTCCGTCCTACGTAGAATTAGCGTCATCGACATGTGCGTCGCCATTGCCGGAAAGTGTATCGACAAGGGCCAGAAGGTTGCGCTCGTCATGGAGGATGGGATGTTGATGGCCTATCCCGGCCGGAAGTCCTCATCGATTGGCGAAGCTTTTGAGTGGGCCGACGAGGGGGACGATGTGCTTGTGGGAAAACTAGAAGGGATCCTTGATCTCAAACTGGGTGAGCTGCTGGTTATAGAAGCGCCCTCCGAGACTAAGGGTGGCTCGAAGGCAGCCAACGTGGAACGTGTGAAGGCAAGGCTCGATGATTTCTCTCCCGGGCTGCTTGTTGCGGGCGACGCCGTCGGTGCCGCTCTGCTGATGAAAGCGGTCGGAAAGCCCTTCACGATCCATGCGCCTGTCGAGTCCTCGATGAGCGCTCTCAGCAAGGGGGTTGATGTGGCGTTCTGCGGTACGAGGGACTCCATCGACAAGCTTCTTCAAGCAGTGACCGAGCTCAAGAAGTCCAGCGGATACGAGATTAAGTGGCGGACACTCAAAGCCTGACAGGCTTTTCCGAATTAAATCAAATTTAGCTAAGGCAATGTTGAGACAGCGATTTCAGTTCTTGTGCAGTAAGGCAAGGCCGGCTCTTGATGCCTTTTGCCTTTTTCGAACCAGGATGTTGGCCCCGGAGTCTGTCTACGGTGAAGCCCAGGCGTTGTGCGCTTGTGCACCTCGTCCATTTCTCGGCATAGTGCTGAGAGATCTCCTTGACCATCGCAGATGATTCACCTTCGGATGAGCTCGATTCTGGCTCTCGTCAATGATTTAGCCCTGAACGGCATACGCAAGAGCAATTCGAACAACTGAGAAAGGTGAGCCTTCTGTTAGCAATCTCGTGGAGCGGCGGCAAGGACTGTTGCTTGGCATACTGGAAAGCCGTGTCCGAAGGGTTTGACGTTCAATACCTCCTCAATACCTATCGCGAAGATAGCGGAAGAGTCGCATTTCATGGTGTCAGATCAGAACTGATTCGGAAGCAGGCGTATTCCATTGGAAGAACTCTGATCCAGAAGGCTGTAGACAATAGCAACTATGAGGAAACATTCCTCGGAGCTCTTTTGGAGTTGAAATCCAAGGGCGTTGAGGGGATGATCTTTGGAGACATTGATGTGAGACAGAATCGCGAATGGTGCGAGACTGTGGCCAGCAAGGCAGGGTTGGAGTCGATGTTTCCTCTGTGGAATATGGACCAGAAGGAAATTCTCGAGGAATTCATTGGTGCGGGCTTCAATGCAATCGTTGTGGCACTCGATTCGAAGTTCCTGACGAAAGATGATTTGGGAAGAAGGATTGACCAAGCCTGGATGAGACGAATTGAGAACCTGCGAAGAGAGGCCACAGATGTCCCAATAACCTTCTGCGGCGAGAACGGGGAATACCATACCTTTGTATTTGGTGGGCCTTCTTTCAACTCGGACATCAAGGTCAAAACTGGCGATCTCGTCATGAGGAACGGCTATTGGCTTATTGATGTCATGAACCTGCAATAAACTCTTGAAGGCTTGCCGCGGATACTGGCCTGGACTTCACGAGTAGTCGACGTAGTGGGCCCGAAGGGATTCGAAAGACACGCAGGCCAGTAGGCCAGATCTGAAATTCAATGGCAATCGAAGTGTGTCCGGAAGGAACAAGAAGGGGCTATATCCTTCACCTGGCACTATTGCGACATACTGGCCTAGAGAAGAACATCAGGTTTCTGATGTTCGACATTGCAGAAGACCTTTAATCGGACCTCGGCAATCTGGACAAGTGTCGCGGTCCCATGGGCGATGAACATTCGAGTTCTCAGCAGAAGGAGCTTGCAAAGGATTGGAGTGCCGTCCTCGAAGAAGTCCGAAAGGCACGGAAAATCATAACAGGGAGTATCTGCTGGCAGCAACGCAATGAGCCATTGATCAAGGACTTGGTCGCGCTCTTGATTGTGGTCATCATAATCATCGTACTCCTGATGACTCGCTTTGTGAGTATGCTTCCGGTCGAGACGGAACCGCCGTCTGCGCAACTGCTCACAACAGTGTACACCTCTGTCTTCAGCGTCTCTGTGACTGTCGTCAGCATTGTTGTCGCGATTTTCGTATTCGCAGCGAAGAATGCTAGTGAGTCTTTGCGAGAAGTCCACAAGGAGGGCATGGACAAGATCAAACAACGGTTTTGCCACGACCCGGACGTCGATGACGAGATGGACAAGAAGATATGGGTGGAGTTGTGGCGTCGACTGGATGGCAACATAAAGACAAACGATATCGACCCGCTCGACTGGCCCCTGGAATTTCAGAGAGCTGCATCCAAAATTGGACGTGAAATTCATCTTAGAATCTTGGTAGGGGGTCTCCCGCGACGGACATTGTTCGGTGTTATTCCGCTGGGCCTTGTCGCTGTCGCATCAATACTGCTTCTCGCTGTCTCGGTCCCTCTTGCACCTGGGGCAGAGGAAGACATCCAATTCCGCGTCATTCTTGCCATGCTCGCAGGTATGACCTATCTAGGCTGGTATCTCAAGTGGTTACTTGGTTCACTGTGGAAAGAGAATCGACAGTATTTCTGCAGAAAGGCGGCGGAATTGAACGCGCGGAAATGGGGAAGCCATGCCAAGTTCGCGAAGGTCGAGAAGGACTTTTGGGCACATCTAGACGAGGCTGAGAGAATCCTGCGGATGCTCGGTTGCACGTCCTAGCTCTCGCAAAGGCGATGAAACATTCTGGCCTGCCAATACCCGGCGCTCTCGCCCTCTTTGGCCGACTGTTAAGAGGAGATTGATCACTGCTGAAAATAGGATTCCGACGGTCGGCGGCTCTACGACCTTGTCACATGTCGACATTTCGAGGGATACGTCAAGGGCGATCTTGCGCCGGTCCGGTCTACTCCAATATCAAATCGGGTCTAGGTGACAGTAGTTATGGAGAACGAGCAATGAGGGATGAATGGGAAGAGATCGCAGAAGAGATTCCTGAGATGCTGGAAATCGGCAAGGACTACGTCTCGTTCGTGTTCAAGCTGCCGCAGAACTCGATTCCGGTCCTCTGTACTCAGGAACTCGAGGAAAAGGGCTTCTGCCCGATCATGGTATGGCCGGAGTACCGCTGCCCAGGATACGAGCATTGTCCAGGGGCGCAAATGGTCTTCAATGACGGCCATATTCCGTACCACACGCCTATCCGGTGCCCAGACTGCAAGGGAGAACTCAAGAACTGGATAGAGGGCAAGTGTGAGAGATGCCGAGACTATCAGCAGGTCCCGCTCGAGGAGACCTATGCTTGCGATCTCTGTGAGTACTGGCGGTTCGACCATTGCGAGCTGTTGCGCATCGACAAGAGAGGACGGCCCAAAGAATGCAAACACTTGCTCTCGAAAGCGCCGAAGGTCGTCTGGCAGAAATGGATGGTATGAAGGGCTGGGAAGTGGTGTCGTTCGAACAGGTCTTTCCACAGATGCTCGCAGGCGTTCTCCGTGACCTCTCGGAAGTCTCGAGTGTCAAGGACTCTAGGGATCTGTTGAACATTGACGGTGCAAGTATTTTTCAATTTGCCGATGAACGCGCATCATCAGGCACGGAATCTGATGAGAAAGGACGGACGCAAACGGATTGCCGAGAAAAGCATGAGTACGTAGGCGAGAACGCATGAGAATCAACGGAAAACTATGGAAGCGGAATGGACTCACGGAAAATGTGGGCGAAAACGCATGAGAATTGATGGAAAACAATGGAAGCGGGACAGATGCATGGAAAACGGACGAGAGCCAGTGCGGGCCCTTTCCATGCTCATTGTTTTCCGTTGTTTTCCGTCATGTTTTCCGTATTCTCATGCAGTTCTCATTGACTCTCCGTTGTTTTCTGTGCACTTTCCGTGGCTTCCTGTCCTTCTCATTGACTTTCCGTTGTTAGATCTGCGCTGCCAACCGGAGGGTACGCTTTAACTCCTGTGGTCATGATTCCTGTTGGAAGTGAAGGGGAGTCGCGCCCTGACCTTGTTGTTAGGCAATTAGAGAGCCTCAGCCAAGAAAGGCGAAGACGGGAATCGAAGTGGGATGTACCTTATCATCGGTAGAGGGGATTTGAAACAATTCCGGCCAGACATTCTTTTTCTGATTTCAATAAAAACGAAAAGTGCAGAATTGAGATTTGCCCAGCGATTATTGCACCGAGCTAGGCACCCCTCCTCCTCTCCGTTGTCCTTTTGCGAATCTACGAACCGACTATCTGAAGTCCAAGGACGGAAAGAACCTGCAGGAATGCTCCTCATAAAATATCTCACTCCATATTTATATACTTAAGGATGACATTCCTCCTTGGATGGTGCATCGCGAAAAGCGCTCGATAGTGCTGTTCAGTGGAGGAATAGATTCAACGGCGTGCGTGAAATACTACTTGACTCTTGGTTATCGAGTTCGGGGTGTTTTTGTTGACTATGGTCAGGCCGCCTCAGGAATGGAGTTCAAGAGTGCATCTCGGATTGCCTCTCACTATCAAATCGATTTTCATCGGTTAGTCTGTGACTTCGGGATCCATTATCGCGAAGGGGAGATCCGTGGAAGAAACGCATTATTGGTGCTTGCTGCTTTGGTAAGCCATCCGGAATTCAGTGGGGTCATCGCCCTTGGTATTCACTCAGGGACGTCATACTATGACTGCTCGGAGTCGTTTGTTTCAGGAATCAACAAGATTGTGGCCGAATGCACCAGGGGGATAGTCGCTGTCGACGCCCCCTTCTTGAACTGGACAAAGATGATGATATATGAGTACTGCAAAGAGCAAGAAATACCTATCCATTTGACGTATAGTTGTGAGGCCGGGACAGAAGAACCGTGCGGCGGGTGCAGATCCTGCCTTGACAGGAGTGTTCTAGATGCTTGCAAGAAAAATGGCGCTTGACCTTGAGGGAATGGAGGTGGGTACTACTCCGATGTTGGTGCCGTCTTTTTCAAGCAGGGCCAACATAGACGTGCGAAAGACCATAGAGGGTACCAATGGCCTGATTAGAGGACCGATCCTTGTTAGTGCATACGATGTCAAGTATGTCAAACCTAGATTTCCAGCACTGAAGTTCCCTTCGTTGATTTTCTTGGACAGCGGCGGATATGAATGTGCGAAAGACGAAGAGTTCTCTTCAACAGGTCTTTACAAACCGCAGTCGTGTGAGTGGAACAGAGATATCCATCGAGAAACAGTGAGCAACTGGCCCAGGCACCCGCCGACAATTGTGGTCAGTTACGATCACCCATTAGAGAGGGAGAGGATTGAAAACCAGATCAAGAGCGCTAACTCTCTGTTTCGTCGAATGAATGGTATTCTGCGCGAGTTGTTGATTAAGCCACAATCGAAGAAATCCGTCAGGGTTGACGTCAAAGCGGTCATGAACAATATTAACAAACTGTGCAGGTTCGATGTGATCGGCTTCACTGAAAAGGAGCTTGGAAGTTCTGTTCTTGAACGCATGACAGCAATAGCCAAGATAAGACTCGCAACTGAGGAAATCCATATGCAGGTTCCTATCCATATTTTCGGTAGCCTCGATCCGGTCACGACGCCCCTGTATTACATGTCTGGCGCTGACATCTTCGATGGTCTTTCCTGGGTGCGATTCATATTCAACTCGGGAGACGCATACTACATGGACAGCTACGGCCCAAGAATTGAAGGTATCCATATGACTCAGAGACAGATTCTGACTACTGCCTTGACCAAGAATCACAACTATTTGTTGAAACTCGAAAAGAATCTCGCCAAGTTTCAGTCCACGAACAACTTTCAGATCCTGGGTCCATACGCTGACTTCTTTGAAGAGTCCTACGACGATCTGGAGGACAAACTTGGTAGGGTGATCTAATGGGCGGTACTGGCGGCATCTTTGGAGGAAGATTCACTCCAGAAAGAATGAGGGAAATGATAAGGGAATCCCAAGACAAGACGCAGGAGGCGGAATTCGCGGAAGCAGTCAACCTTGCGCTTAATGACCTTCTTGCTGACTATAACAACAGAGACTACGACGCGGTTTCTTCGCATCTAGATGAGATCAAAGAGATCATTGAAGACGAGATTGGTGGTAGTACCATCCGATTGATTTTCGGCGGGTCGGTGAAGAAGCACACTTACGTGGATGGTTTGAGTGATGTTGATGTCTTGGTTCGCGTTGACAAGACGGAGCTATCCGCGCTTCCGCCCAAGGATATTCTGAAGTTCATGCATTCGAAACTTCAGAATCAATTGTCAGATGTCGCTAAGACTAAGATAGGCAAGATGGCCGTGACAATCAGATTCGCAGATGATATCGAAATCCAGTTGGTTCCAGCTCTAGGTGCGGCCGATGGCATTCGACTCCCTGCCACGGATGGCGAGGCATGGTCTAGCATTATTAGACCGGAGAAGTTCGCGGAGAAACTAACTCGAGTGAACGAGTCCTGCGGTGACAAGGTGGTGCCTGTAATCAAGTTGGCAAAAGGAATAAACTCGCAGTCTCCGAGTAGTACTCAACTATCGGGCTATCATATTGAATCCCTCGCTATAGAAATATTCGAGAGCTATCCCGATTCGAACGTCAGGGCACCGAAGCAGATGCTGGAATACTTCTTCAGCCGTGCTCCTGAGCTGGTGAAGATGCCTATAAGAGACAAGACAGGACAATCCCTTCATGTCGACGACAACCTGGGTCCTGAGCACTCAACGGAGAGAATCCGAGCTGCCTACACCCTCGATCGGGTGGCGAAAAGGATGAAGGACGCTGAGGAAATCGGCTCGGTTGAGGAATGGATTTCAATCCTAGGTGACTGATCATGGAACACAGGTTGATTTCCTCGTATCTGTTTGCCAAGCAAGTCGTTGAGGCGAGGGGATTCGGCGATGAGATACGTTGGCAAGAAGATGTCACCTTCGAGGATCTTGATGAGACATCTTTTCTGAGGGAAATTGCATGGGTAATTCTATCATCGGGAATGAAAGAGAGTATTGTGCGAAGAGTATTCCCAGATGTGTCCAAGTGCTTCTTTGACTGGACATCTTCCCCTCTGATAGTGCTTAATCGGAAGGTGTGCTTGAGAAATGCGCTCAGAATCTTCAATAGCCGGCGGAAGATGTTGGCGATTATCTCCGCTGCGCAAAGGATTAGCGACTCAGGATTTGAGGAAATCAAGAATAGCATTGCCAGAGATCCATTTGGGTTTCTAATGGAATTCGATTTCGTTGGTCCTATTACAGTGTATCATCTGGCGAAGAACATCGGTCTCGATGTAGCGAAACCCGACCGGCACCTGGTGAGAATAGCTAGCATAGACGGTTATGATGATGTACAGGAATTCTGCCGGCAGATATCGCACCTTACTGGAGATAGTGTAGCTGTAGTGGACATTGTACTTTGGCGATTTGCGACAATCGAACCTCATTATCTCAACTTGTTCAGCGAAAGTGTGAGAGAAGGTAGTTCTCCATTGAACTGGTGACCGGCATTATGAGACTCCGTGACAGAATCATTCAGATTGCGGGGAGTTCTTCGTCAAGGACGGATCCAAAGCTCATTGAGTATGCTCACAGTGTGGTTAGGCATCTTGTGAGAGGATTGCTCGAGGAAGGTGCTACACTGGTCACGACAGTAGGTGATGAGCCAAAAGTGCAAGTCAGCTCCCAGAAGGCTTTGTCTTCGGTTTTCTATTGGAGCCTGCTGGAATCTGTGAGCGAATACTCGAAGTCAACCGTGGCAAGAGAATCTCGGAAACCTCTTGCGAGAGTCGTAACCTCTGAGAAATCCGAAACACAGATCCCAGACAGAAGAACCGGGCTATGGAACCAGCTTATTTCTGACGGTATTGTCGTTCTGGATTTCATTCCCGCAGGCTGGAATTCAAGCTCTATTAAGCGCCATGTGCAGGAGAGATATGGTGACGCCTTGGTGATAGTTGGGGGCGGTGCGGGCGTTGAGGAGTCTGCCCGCCTGTACATCTCGCACGGAAAGCCAGTAGTACCACTAGACATACCCCTCGGCGCCAGTTGCGAGGATGGAACAGGAGGTGCTCCTGAGATGTTCAGATGGGCAAAAGTACACCCAAGGGCATTCGTTCCAAACGCTAGTGAGGATGTTGCATCACGATTGGTGCTTCTTGAATTCGAGAAATACATTGGCTCCGCCGAGAAGTATGCCGACCAAGTACTGGATTTCCTTTCTCATTTTGTAAGACCACAGGTCTTTTGTGCGAGACTGGCGGACAAGGATGCGGAGCAATTCGATGCTGTGGAGCTTTTTTTCGGCGAAGTCGTGAGACCTATGCTAATTGAGATGGGGTATCGGCCAAAAGAGATCGTAGGCAAGTCCCCAATAGGCAGCCCTCTCTTGGATGTTGAGATATTCAAAGAGATGAACAGGTCACCATTTTCAGTTGTCGATCTTACGGGCTTGAGGCCGAATTGCCTCTTTGAGTTAGGCTACCTTCTGGGTTCAAGCAAGAAGACTATCGTAACAGCTACGAAAGACACACAACTCCCTTTCGATGCAAAGGCCATTCCTTGTGTTTCTTGGGATCCTGGGAATCTAGCGATGGCAAAGACGAAGCTAAGAGAAACATGGATTGCTATGATCGACAGGCCTTCCTTATTGGAAATCAACGAAAGCATCATGGTGATTAGTGGTTAGATTCAAAAGAAAAACTATTTCCTTCCAATAAGTAATCAGCGTCTAATAACCACCTGTTGAGTTTCCGCTCAAAGTATCTTGTCCCTCCGACGAGGATGTGCCGAAGGTATTGTCGGAGTACAACACCGATTCTGAGAGGTTCCGCTATCATTGCATCGCAAGAGACTCGGGTAGCGTGTGCTTCGACATAAAGGAATACACGCAGGCCGCTTGGCATAAGGCGGTCGCCGAAAGATAACGATAGACGCTCTATGAAGCTTCGGCTTCTTCCTCGACCTCGCATTCCTCGAAGTCGGTGTCCTCTTCCTCGGCATCGTCGGCTTCAGAAGGTTCAGTCTCGGTAGCTGTTCTTGAGGGCTGGTAGTCGTCATCCTCAGTCTCGATCCTCGGCGCAAGCAGGAAGGTGTAGCTCACGCCCTTCTTCTTGAGGTTGCCCTTGTAGTCGAAGCTGTCCGTGTTCCAGGCTACCTTCATCGGATAGTCTGCGCCGATGTTGGCCGTGAGCTTGTGGTCTCCGACTGACTTGGCGAACTTCTTGACATATTCCAGGGGGAAGCAGGACTTGACAGTTTCAGCGAAGCCATCTGCATCGCCTATCGGGTTCTCGAACGTCTCCATATCGCTTTTGGCCGAGGCATAGACCTTGCCGTTCTTGACCTCGAACGTCACATGGTCGCTCATCCAAGAGGCATCGTTCACGACTCCCCTGAGTGTGCTGGCCTCGATGGAGAATCTCGCCTTGAGGTTCTTCTCGATATCCGGCAACTTCGGGACACTCATCCCTGTGGTATCTATGGTCGAGAGCGTGTACCTCTTGCTGTCGGCCTTGACGATACAGCGTCCTTCTTTGAAGCTGTACTTAGTCTTTGAGCCACACCGCTTGGTGGCCTCAAGCACCTTCGGGATGTCTATCCCGATTTCCAACTTCTCCTTGCCCACTTTGAAGTCGTCAAAGGCTGAGGCAGGTGCATCGAGCAGAAGCATTGCGACGTGCGCTGGATCAACGACAGCTACACGAATGCCGTCCTCGGACACTTGCAAGCAGCACTCATCGGTGATGGCGTTCAAGGTCTTGAGTATGGTCTTGAACGCATCCCCGCCGACTTCAAATCCCGTACTAGCGATTTGCGTCTGTTGCGTTTCGGTGTTTGCTATGGTATTCACCAATTAGACGTGGAGCTACACCCGATTTGATGCGGAAAGAAAGAGGGGGGGAGAGATCGGTTTTGAGGAAATGCCTACGACTGGACTATGGTAGAACTATCCGACTTCTCCCCATTGTTGGTTGATTCTGATTGCCCTGTTGCCCTGCGGTAATCTGCAATCCAGTATTGCGCTGTCCTCTCGCTGATGTCGTATCTAGCCATCAACGCCCTTGCGATGTCCATTGTAGTCTTTGGCTGATGCTGGTCGATGATTCTCTGAACTCTCTCGGTGTTGCACTCTGCAATCCTAGCTCTCTTGCCCTCAGTCATGAGGTACTCCCTTCTCCAGAGAGCCAGCTGGTCGAGAATCCAGATGGCGTTGTCGGTATCGGCTTCTACCGCAATCACCGCGCCATCCACTACGTCGCGTTGACAGATATGGAGAACCGCGCTGGCGTTCAGGAATCTGAACAGGGATGCCAAGTCCCTGTTGGTGAGAAGCGGTACGCCCTTCGAGTTTCTTGCATCCCATTTGTCCAGATGCAATTCCCATGCCGATTCAACTTTCTTGAGCAGGTCGTCTGAAATCTCGACCCTCGTTGCACGAGATGATTCCCAAGCCTTGCGAAGCTCAATCAGGATGCGCCTGACCTTATCGTGATTCAGATACCCTTCCTCGTTCCGGCTGACCTTGAACGCGATGGAAGCCATGAACTTGCCAATCTCGGCAATCTTGTGCTGAGTGTACGCCAATGGTCGGAAGTAATCGAACCTCGAAAGCAGACCGTATGGGACTGGCATTTGCTCCTTGAGAGAGGCATCCACGAACATATCGTTCTTCGGATTGGCCGATGCGATGATGCAGGTACGAGTGTCATCATCCACCGTTCCGAGAGCCAATCTCCGCCTGATATGGCTGTCCTCCATTACGGCTCTGAGAACCCCGTCTATGTTGCGGTAGTGGTTCTTGTAGAACTTCTCGAACTCATCTATGCAGAGAACGCCTCTGTCCAACTCCGCAGCTTCGCCCTTCATCGGTACGCCCTTCGCGACAGTACCAACGAACCCCGCGAAGGTGATGTCATTGGCGATTCTGCACTTAGGATTGAGCTTCTCGAATTCCTTGAGCATCCGACTTTTCGCTGTCGATGGATCTCCGAGAAGGAAGATATGGATTTGAGCGCGTTGCTCCGAGCCGTTATAGAGAATCGGAGGCGCATAGCTCGAAGCAGACGCAAGGTAGAAAGCTCTCCATACGTCAGCAACGTCTCTGACCAACGATTCACCATAGCTGACCAGTTTCTCCAACAGCTCGGAATCATTCAACAGCTCTTGCTCGGATGCCGACAGAGGCACGACTGGCACTTCTGACAACGACACACCAGCAGTAGCCTCCTCGAATGAATCCTCGATAGCTTCTAGCTCGATTTCGTGGCTCTGATTCCTAAACCAAGCCTCATACTCTCCGAAGTGTGGAAGCCTGTGAATCAGACCAGGTTCTTCTCTGATCTTCTCGCAGATGTGGTTCAATACCAGCACGAACTCGTTGCGCTGATCGACTGTCCAATCACCAGCTTCCTTGAACTCGGCTTTCGACCTTCTCACGTGGTTGGGTGGAATCAGCTCTAGCTTAGTTGCGACCTGATTCACCAGGTCGGCAAAGACGTGTCTCTGGGGAGTGTCCAACCCGTCAATGATCTCGTCACCGATTTCCCAATGGTTCGGGTCTTTGGGATGGATGACCTCATTCAGACTTTCGTAGAGGTACTCCCTCAACCCTCTTACGGGTGCTTTTGTTTTCCGAGGCATTTCTCATTCCTCAATCAGCCTGTGAACTACACCCGATTTGATTTTCGGAGGGGGTGTCCGTTTCGACACACACGTTATTCCTAGAGCAATTGCAGTACGACCTAGCCAGTATATCCGTTCTTTAAATATGCAAGAGCCTATGCAATTCGTTTCTGATTGCAGTCATCAGAGCAATCCCATGCTCCGCATGGGCATCACTCCCCCTCGGTTCTGAATCGAACCCATACAGGAAACCTCGGACTACCTTTGATTATCTCCATGAGCGTGATTTCCGCTTCGATTGGCGCACATTCAATCAGAAGCTCGGCTCTGACCTGGGCAGGAAGGGAGAATCGCTGTACGCCATCGCTGTGAGCTTTCAGCATTTCAAGAATCTCAGTCCTATCCCTGTCCGAGAACCCTGTCCCGACCTTTCCGAAGTATTCGCCATCCTTTGCGAGAATGAGCGAGGCGAAGGGAAGTCCAGTATCACTTCTAGTTGCACCAATCACGAACACGTCAACGACTTGTTGTTTCTTGACCTTGATCCAATGCGCCGACCTGATGAATGGCTCGTACATTGATTCGAGGCGTTTCAGTATCACGCCCTCCCCGCCTCCTTTGGTGTAGCCCTCGAAGAATGCTTGAGCCTCCCTGTTGTGCTGAACGATTGGTCGAACCCTCTGAACCCTGTCCGATTCCTTGAGGAAGTCCTCCAGGATGGCTTTTCGTTCCGACAGCACCAGGTTGCTGACCATCAGCATTTCGCCTAGCTTGAGAATGTCGAACACCCAATAGGTAGCCGGAATCTTCTTAGCCAGCAGACCTATCTTGAAGGCATCTTCGGTGTTGCGTTTGAGTATGTCCGTGAATCCGTTTGGACAGACCAGCTCCCCGTCCAGAATCCAGTCCATCTGTGGCAAGAGCTTGAGCTTCTCCACCACTTCTGGAAACTTCTTGGTCACGTTCTTGCGCCATCTAGTCCAGAGATAGATTACGCCGAGCTTCTGTTCAGCAATGATTCTCTGGCCGTCATACTTCGGCTCGATTATCCATCCTGATGGCAGATGTTCGAGCATGGCCTGTGTCCCGACCTGACACAGCATCGGCTCAACGGGCATTTCGGGCATTGCATCATGCCTCGGCTTTCGCGTTCTCTCTCTGCGCCAGCCGAACCTCACGGACTTCCTCAGCTAGATAGTCCTCGCAAGCCAGTATCTCGTTCCACGCATTGACCAATGACCACACATAGACCTTTGGCGTGGAGTTGATGCCGTTGCGTCTGGGAGAATCCAGCTCGTCAATGAGGTTCTGGACTTTGACTTTCAGCCTGTCATAGTCAGGCAGAGAGTTTACGTCATTGCAGTAGTCGCACACAGCCTTACCTCAATAAGAAAATGGCTCTAGACCCGATTTGATTGGCCTAGAGCTTTCGGGTTTCGGTGATCCATCAGCCCAATGCTTGAGCCAGCAGAGCTTCGAGGGACTTCTCCTCGGTCTTTGGCAAGGCACTTTCGATAGGGATTTCCTCGCCCATCGCCCTCGCCTCGATGACCTTCCTGATGCTCTCCGAATAGCTCTCCTTGAAAGCCGTGTGGTCGAATGGAACGGCCAGCTTTTCGATAAGCTGGATTCCCTTCTCGACCAACGCATCAGGAATCGTGGCATCCAGTACCTCGATTTCCTCTATGTTGCGAACCTCGTCAGCATAGAGTATCCGCTTGAGCAGGAAGCCCTTGCCATACGGCACTAGCATACCGATGGCCTCCGCGCTTCTGCTGACCCACGACACTATGCCGACCTTCCCCGACTTGACCATTGCCTTGTGCAATAGCTGGAACGGTTGGGCAACTCCCCCCTTCTTCGGGTTCTCAGTCCCAACGAAAAACGGCTTGTCCAGCAGTATGTCGGGTATGGCGTTTCTGTCCACGAAACCGACAAGCCTCACGGCCTTGTTCGTTTGTGGTTTCAGAGCTTCGATTTCCTCTTCGGTGAACGTTATCATCTGTCCGGCTACCTCGTAGCCCTTGCAGATGTCCTCGTTCCCTAGAGGCTTCTGGCACACAGAGCAGACCTTAAGGTACTTGACCTTCCCCTTGTCCTCTTTATGCACCTGATTGAAACCAATTCTGGTTTCCTCAGATGCTGAATAGAGGCGTATGGGGATGGAGATAATACCCACAGTCAGATTCCCTGATAGGGTGCTTCTCGTTTTCTCAACCTCTTGGCAGAGCCTTTCTGCCAATAGTGAGTAGGGCTAGACCCGATTTGATGTTCGAGCCTAGCCCGTTTTTGGATCTCCTATGCCTCGACCTCGACCAGCCCGACCTCTTGGTGATGAGCGAACCGCCTCTCGACTATCTGGACAAGAGGACACCAATACTTGCCAGCCGAGGAATGAATCTCTCTGTCCTCGCAATCCAAATGTGGACAGGAAGGTGTGCATTCCACCTGACTTAGTGCCTGTCCACAGCCATCTGGACATTCATGGATTGAGATTGCTCCTAGCTCGGTATCGAGTACCGTTGGCTCAATCAGCTCTAGACTGATTTCTCGCAACTGGCGTTCATCCATTGTATCGCCTCAATAGAAGAAAAATCTAGACCCGATTTGATGCTGGCTAGTACGCGTTGATGAACTCCTCGACCTCATCATACAGCTTTCGGTTCTCCCTGAGCTGAACGACATCCAGAGCCACATCTATCAGAGCTTCGTCGGGAATGACGACACAGCCATCCTCTACCGTTATCGAGAGAGTACGGACTGTTTCATCGAAACCCCGCTTCTCGCTGTTCCAGTTTCGCCTGAGCAACTTGTACTCTAGCGGAATCTTTACCATCTTCGACCTTCTGAGGCAGACGACAGCCTCAATGATCCAGAACTCTAGACCCGATTTGAAAAGTGAGGAAGGGGTTTACGCTGGCGTGTGGTACTTCTTGAACGTGAAACTACACGCTCTGCACTTGCACCTATCATACCTGTCGTGATGCCTGATGACTTCGACTGTCCACAACAGGCACTTCGGACATTCGGTTGGCATAGTCCTCAATCTGACTGTAAGCTAGACCCGATTTGATGCAAAAGAAGGGAAGGGGTTTAACGACTGGCACTATCGCCAGTCGTTCCAATCCAAGTCGGCCAATCGGATTGGCGAATGCACCTGCTTCGAGAGTGTGCCACATTCCACACAGAACGGTCTAGTGCTGTTGATTGTGTGGCAGACCGGACAGATGGCTCGGCCAGTCCATGCCTGAGCCGTTCCAATCCAGCTATCCACCAATCCCTGCCAGTCACGTTCGGGCGGAACTGGTATCGGTGGAATCCCATCAGGCTTCGGGAATACTGGCATGGGCATCCAGACGGCCATGTGGTTGCCGTACCTCTTGGCTAATCCGCACCGCTTGAGGTTGTTGTGGATTGCCTCTTTGCTGACCAGCTCTCCACAGAGTGCCAGTATGCCTCGGAATGTATGTGCCGAAGCTACCTGTCTCAATTCCCACGCATCCTGAACCATCCAGTCCAGCATCCTCTGGATTCTTCGGACACGCTTGGGAATGCGTGTCTTTGGCTCTGACGCGAGAACGCCGTCCACCACAGACCAGTATCTCATGGCTCGTTCAAGCATCATGTGGATGATTCCGTAGCGTCTAGCACCGCGAATCTCAACGGTCAGATACCAATGCCCATCCTCGAAGCGATAGGCACGGTATTGAGCGCAGTTGATCGCTTGACCATCTGCATCCACGAAAGCATTGTCTTCATCGAGCAATTGCCAATCGACAATCTGGACTGGATTGCCTAGCTGGACATACTGATGATATATGGCTTTCACAGTCTCCAGATTACGCTGTCTAGCTTCCCGCTTGGAGAGAGCTATCCAGCGATTTGCATTCACATCGCCTGGACTATCTCGTATTGCTGATTCCATAGTCATTTTCCTGACTAGCTCTAGCTGAAATCGAATGTCCAGATGCTATCCAGATTGTCGATTCTAGTATAGCCAGTCATATCAGACTGTGGTTTTGCTCGTACTTATAATAGGTGTTAAAGGCCACTCAATTTATGTGTAGTACAGAAAGTTCCAAGTGAAAAAAAATGGCCGGAGCAAGGGCAATTGCTCAAGATGCTACGCATTAGCAAGCGTCTGGCCTATGACAAAGGACTTGCCGCGCTTCTATCAGGGATTATCGCTTCTTCTCATGCCTGTTAGGCGCGAACACTTCCTCGTAGGCATCCTGCGATTCTTTGGCGGAATAATCGAGATACCTTTGCGTCGTCGCGATCGTATGATGGCCGAGGAACCTTCGCAGGTCCTCGAGCGCGGAGGGGCGTCTGGATTGCTGTATGAAGCGGATCGCGAACGAGTGCCGGAGACAGTGCGGGGTCAGCTTCTTCGCGTTCTTCAGGCCCGCCTTGACCGCATACAATCGGAGTTTCTCCCCTATCAGCTTGTCAGTGTACCTGTTGAAGATGATCTGCCCGCGCCTGATCCCGTACTTCTTTATGTAATGCTGAAGCTCTTCCAAACACTTGTCGATAACAGGGGTATCCTGTGTTCCATAGACAAGAAGCCGCCTTTCTCTCCATTTGATGTTCTTGGGCTTCAATGTCAGAAGCCCACCGACCGTCATGCCCGTTGACAGGAGAAGATCGAATAGCATATAGTCGTCCTCATCATCAATCGCGCCAAGGAATGTCTCCCAATCCTCAGCAGCTATATGTTCTCTGCGAGGGGTTTCTTGCTTCGGCAGCGATATCTGGTCGAGCTTCTCGACGTCCCTTCCTGTTTTCCGCAGGTACATCTTGATGACGACACCGTAGAAGTGAATGCTGTTCTGACTCAGCTTCTCATTGCGTTCGAGCATGGCAAGCCATTTCTGGACGAGCTCCGCGCTCGGCTCTCGCTTTCCGCAGTACCGAAGGAATTTGTTGATCGCTGACCGGTATGTCCAGATGCTCACCCGGGATTTGCCGACAAGATTTGCGAGGAACTTCTCTGTGCGAGGGTCACTCGGCCTTGGCTTTCGTTGATGGTCACTGGTCATGATGACCGGCCTCCGGCGACGAGCTCCAATCTAGCATCCTTTCGAGTTCGTACTGGATCTCCGGGGGGCGTTGCTTACCTTCGGTTTCCGGCATTCGTTCCCATCCTCAGAGAAGATTCTCGGCCTTGACCATCCAAGCGCGAAGCTCGGCCTCGTTCACCAGGCCATCGTAATCCTGCGGGTAGTTGCTCTTCAGCCACTCGAGATAACCGGCAAGCGTCGTCCTCGCCTGCCTATCGGTCATCTGGCGCTTTCTCTCGGCAAAAACCATCTGCTTGCCCTTCCATTTGAGTTCGTACTCGACAGTGCGCACTCTTCTCTCCCGACACAGACATTCACCGGTACGCTATTTATAATCTTTGTTAAAGGTATAAGCGAAATTATCTAACATAACAGTCTATCAAGCACCGGATCCCAGGTAGATACTGGAGACGCAGACTTCCGCCGAGATCTGAGGCCGGAGCGATACCTTCTGGAGATGAGACCTACGAATCATCCAGGAGATGCTCGGGTTCTACAAGCTTCTCCTGCACAATGCCCCTTTGGCATCATGGGCAAGTGCAGCGCTTCACGCTGAATCCCTGCGACAGGGCCATCCATAAGGCCAAGCAGCAATCCTTTCCCCCACTCCATGATACCGCCGCAGCAGGCATTCTCCTCTCCCTGATCACTCTCATCCCAAGCATTCAATTTCTTAAACCCCCTAACCCATAGGGGATAAGGGATACAATGGAAAACGAAAAGTGGGTGGAGGGCTGGGCCCTAAAGTGGGCCGAAGGAACTATACTGGGTTTCGCGCGGGGGAGGATTGAACTGAATAGGGCCTTGGGGATGCTGCGCAGAGCAACGCAGATGATCGGGAGCGATGATAAGCTTCATGCTATAATCGAAAACATTGAGAAAAATCCTGTCTACTTGCCAACGATGAGTTGTAAAGAGAAGGTTGCTAAACTCAAGCCACTAAGAGAGGCGCTTCGTAGAGAAAAAAGTGTTTCATCACGGTGAGGACACGCGCCCTGACTTCTTGCGGGCCGAGATCAACAAGGACGGGGATTCCGCTGCTCGACTTCACGGCGTCGGCTCGGAGCCCCCGATCCCTGCTCCCTAGCCGAGTTGAGGGGCCGCTCGGCGACGCGGTGGACCCTCGCGCGATGACCGGGGCCTGTCTCCTCGCGCTCGCGCGCGTGTAATTGTCGAAACGAGGCATGCCGTCCGCCGTCTGTCTGTTTTCAACACTGGCTAGCGTTTAGAACAGACGATTGTATTTAAAGATTCTCAGGGTCAGCAGGCGAACTCACGGCCATCAATGACAGTCAGCAGCCCCATATGATGCTGAAAACGCTCGTTTTGGAGACTGGCGAAGAATCGCTCGATATTCGAGTTCAACCTATGCGAATCTATCTTCACCGTACTCTTGGGCTTGTCTCAAAGCTGCTCCAGTCCAAGGCCACCTTGGCTCGAGAACTTCGAACGGTGGTGAAGAGATCCTCTTACGCAAGTATGCCTTTTCGGACTTGCTGAGTCCGAAGCCATCCATAATTGCCTCGTCAGCTTTTTCCATGCACGTGATGAATCCTTGAATATCCAGGGAATTGGGATCACCAGCATTATCAATCAGTCCTGAAATCGGCATGGGATCTAGTGGGACGGCCATATTCTCAAAATCTTGCTTTGTGTACGCGCCATCTCTCTGTTGAATTATGTAGGAAACGACATTCAATAACTCGTATGTTCCTTCTATGTGGCCAAGCTTTTCCTGACCTTCCTCGTTGAAGTGAAGAACGGAGCGGTCAGGAAGTCTGCGGACGCTGGGCTGTCCTTCAATACATATATCCTCCGTGAGGCCTACCCACGTGGCCTTAGCCATTGCCAGAGACTGCTTTTGTGCGCGGTCAAGCGTGTCCTTCACCTCATCCCATCTTCGACCGATGTTCGCAGCATGTATTCTCATTTTCGAGGTATAGGCTTTAAGTCCAGCAGAGTCCGCAACGAGCGGCTCCGGAACGGGGATTTGCCCGAGAGATCTTGGATAAACGTGAGACCAAGCCGCCGTCTTCAATTCTCAGAGGATCGTCTTGCCGTGCGGCGGCTCCCTGGTCTTCAAATCGGGCGGCAAATTCGAAAATCTAGCCTCTTCATCGAAGGTCTTTAAAAATTTCGGACCTCCCGGCACTGTGAGCCAGCAGTGAACGATGTGTCACTGTTCGATATGACCAATCCGTAATGCAGTGCATCTTTGCTTATACATCTTTGTACTCGATGATCCGGTGGAGCTTCCTTCTCGGCCATAAGCTTAGACGCCGATTCAGCTCTTTGCTCCTTGTCGGCCTCATTCCTTTCAGATCTTCGAGCACAATCGCGGATCTCTGATTCTCCGCAAACGTCAAGACGGCGTTCGCCACCTGATGCAACCTGTATTCGACCCTGTGATGCTCCCTGCTTCCTTCCCGCCTGCACAGGAGCCTCGCTGTCCGTCGATCATGCGATTTCTTCTTCTGCAACCTTCTTCGCCTGTCATGATGCCGTTGCTGGATCATGGCGACATCTGGGAAATTCGCTTTGATGACCGAGCTAGAATCACCCTTGATGAGCACCCCGTCCAGACTCCGTTCATTCGTGTCAAGCGAGATCGCCGATTCGGGGACATAGGGTTTCGGGGCCTCCTTCCTGAAGGCGATGATTGCTCTGTCAGGCAGAAGGGTCAGCGAGCCGAGGGAATAGCCGTCGTCGTTCAGATACTCGCGATGATACTGGCTGATGATGAGCTTGAGCCTGACATGGCATCCAGCCCTGATCGGCAGGTCGATGACTCCGTTCTTACGGTCGAGCTTGTATGCCTGGTTCTCGGCCTTCATCATCAAGCGCCTGACATAGGGGATATTGCGGGCAACCCCCTTCCGAACCAGCCTACGATGATTCTTGAGGGCGCTTCCAGCCACCTCGAACGCCGAGACTAGGTGTTGCGAGTACATCTGGGGGTGATCTCTGCGAAAATCCCTGTATGCCAGTTTCGTCAAGGCGTTTCTCGAAGTCACTCGTGCCTGAAGGCCGGTCCGGATCGCATTGTTTACGGCGAGCCGAAAATCCTCAAGCAGGAACTTCGCCTCAAAGGGAAGTCCGCAATCAAGATAGAAGCCGACTGACTTGATCAGCATCGAGTCTGTCACTATTCTCATGGTATTTGTCTCACCCGACTACTTGTATCACCCGATTTCTGACATATCCCTGTGTAGCTAAGGTTCTTGTTTGAACAATGAGGTTCGGAACACCTCTGTTGCCTTTCCTTGCGTGAGGCCCCGTCTCATGAATGAGGCCTGAACCCCTTTCTCTTCTACTATCTATCTTGGCGACTGTCGCATAGTGGCTCCTGGTGAGCGCTTCCAAACCGATCACCGATAGGCACATTCAATTATTGCAGGGATGCTGAGCACCGTGAGCGGAAGTCCTTCTGGATCCTTGCCAACAACCATGTGAAACAGACCGAAAAGTGAGAACACAGCCCATAGAGCTACATGAATCTGAGGACCTTCCGGGTTCGGCCAAACGACCAACCACAATTCTGTCAGCGGTGGAACTTCCTAAACTCGTAGCTACAGTTCGGACAATATGCCGTCATTTCTTCCACCGTTTGTCGCCTCTCTTCTTTATGGATGTTATGGTGAAGCAGTCCCTCGCCAGTGTCGTGTTTGACAAAGACTACGATGCGGAGGGGAATCACGAGTACGCAGGGGTCGTCATGGGTGCAAGGACCGTGATTCCCGTTCGAGCGGCCTCCGGCCCTCGGGTCAGCCGAGCGCAGGATGTTGCCTTCATCCGAGCACGTCTTCGGGACCGACCAAGACGGGAAGGACATCTTCTCCAGGATCGCTCATGGGACTGCAGCCTCGCTCACCATCGGCTTCGTCGCGATGGCCATCTCGATGGGCTTGGGTACGCTAGTCGGCCTGGCATCTGGTTACTGGGGTGGGTGGAGGGACGAGGTCATCATGAGAGTCAACGACGTGTTCCTTTCCATCCCGTGGCTCGTGCTCATGATCGTTATTGCGGCGATTTGGGGGTCGCAGAGCCTCGGGTCGGTCGTCGTGGTCATCGGCCTGACGGGCTGGTCGACCACTGCCAGGATCGTCCGGGCCCAGGTGCTCTCCCTGAAGGAGAGGCAGTTCGTTGAGCGCGCGAAGGCCATCGGGTCGGGGGAATGGCACATCATCAGACGGCACATATTCCCCAACGTCGTCCCTCTCATATTCGCCAATGCCATCCTGACGATTGCGATATCGATCCTTTCGGAGAGCACTCTCAGCTTTCTCGGGCTGGGACCGCAGAACGTCGAGACTTGGGGCAGGATTCTGGAAAACGCCTACGACGAGGGTGTCGCCCTCATACCCGACCGATCCCTGTTCATCATCATGCCAGGGATATGCATCGTCATAGTGGTCCTTGGGTTCACATTCATCGGATATGCTATGGACGAAGTCCTCAACCCGAGGCTCCGGAAAAGGTGATCATACACTCCGTCGGGATGCTGGCCAGACCCAAACTGCGACAATTCCATTGTCGTTGTCCGCAGTAAGCTTTTAATATGGAAGCTCGTTATCGAGCCTGCTCGACTCAGAATCAAGCAGAGGTATGTAGTTGCCAGCGAAACCAAGAGCAGCTGCCAAGAAGGTCAAGGACAAGTGGAGGGCGAAGGAGTGGTACAAGATATACGCCCCCGACATGTTCAGCAAGATGCAGCTCGGCGAGACTCCGTCGGACTCCGCTGAGGGGGTCATGGGAAGAATCACCGAGGCCACGGTACAGGACCTCACGGGCGATTTCTCGAAAATGCACATCAAGATCAAGTTCAAAGTCCATGACGTCAGAGGCCTAGACGCGCACACGATGTTCGCGGGGCACGACCTGACGAGCGACTATGTCCGCAGGCTCACTCGCAGGAAGAGGACCAAGACCGATGCTGTTGTCGATGTCACCACCAAGGACGCCTGGCTGATACGCGTGAAGCCCATGGCGGTCTCGGAGCAGAGGATCCAGGCATCCCAGGAGACGGCCGTGAGGCACATCATGCAGGCGGAGGTCAAGAAGGCCGCAGCCGAGGCCACGATCGGCGAGTTCGTCCGGATGCTCATCATGGGCGAGCTGTCCAAGAGGATATCGGACGCGTCGAAGATCATCGTCCCAATCAAGAGAATCGAGATTCGCAGGAGCGAGGTCACGAGGGCGGGCAAGATGCCCGAACCCGGCGAGGCGCCCATAATGGCGCCTCAGGAACCCGAAGCGCCGGAGGCGCCTGAGGGAGAGATCCCAGCGCCTGCGCCGGAGATGATGCCAGCCGAGGCTCCTACCCCAGCCCCCGAAGACCAGCCAGCGCCTGCAGTTGAAGAGAGCAAGGAATAGGGCGGCGTCGGCGCGCTCGTTCAGATGATCAATGTCGGGGTGGCTCAGCCTGGTGGAGCGTCGGACTCATAGGGAGAAGTCTTGACCAGATGCTCCTAAGACATCCGGAGGTCACGGGTTCGAACCCCGTCCCCGACACCATTCCTGCGATATCGTTATTGCATCGAAGTGGATTCACACGACGCCAAGGTCGCGCATATGAGAATCATCATCTACACCGGGAAGGGAGGGGTCGGCAAGACCTCGGTCGCCGCTGCGACCGCTCTCAGGGCGGCAGCGATGGGCCACAAGACCGTCATCATAAGCACAGACGCTGCCCACAGCCTCTCGGACGCGCTCGAGTTCCAGCTCTCCGGGAAAATCGCGACAATCGTGAAGAACCTGGACGGGATCGAGGTTGACATCCAATACGAGCTCGAGACCAGATGGAAGGAGATCCAGAGCTACTTGTCAGACTTCTTGGCCTCGCAGGGAATGGACGCGGTCACGGCGAAGGAGATGGCGGTGTTCCCCGGCATGGAGCTGATGTCAGCTCTGTTCTACGTCGAGGAGTTCCACAAAGGCAACGCCTACGACACAGTGATCATGGACACTGCCCCCACGGCCGACACCCTGCGGCTGCTGGCGTTCCCCGAGACAGCCAACTGGTACTTCGACAGGCTATTCCACATGGTCAGGAACGTCATCAAGGTCGCGCGGCTGACCGTGGGCAAGATCATTTCGACGCCTCTGCCATCCGACAGATTCCTCGAGGATCTCGAGAGCCTCAGGCTGAGGCTCGGCTATGTCCGAGATCTCCTGACGGACCCGGAGATGACCTCTGTCAGGCTCGTGGTCAACCCCGAGAAGATGGTGATATCCGAGACGCAGAGGGCCTACACGTATCTCTGCCTGTACGGATACACGGTCGAGAGCGTCGTGATCAACCGGATAATCCCTGACGAACTTGGCGGAGATTACTTCAGCGCCAAGCTCGAAGAGCAGCGCAAGTATCTCAAGGTCATTGACGAGGCGTTCTCACCGCTGAAAACGCTTTGTGCCAGGATGATGCCTCGGGAGGTCCTTGGCATCAAGGCGCTCGAGAGACTGGGGGATGAGCTGTTCGGGAAATGCGATCCCACTGGAGTATATTCCACAGAGTCCCCGATGAAGATGTACGACGAGGAGGACAAGAGCATCCTGGCGTTCAAGCTGCCTTTCCCGATGGACCAGAAACTAGAACTATATACACGCAAGGACGATTTGACGGTGCAACTGGGCGCATTCAAGAAATCCATAACGCTCCCGCACTCCATGGCCAACAAGCAGGTGCTTGGAGCGGTCATGGAGGACGGCTGGCTCAAGGTCAGATTCCAGGGTGAAGAACATGGTAAAAGAAAAGGTAGGAAAAAGCATCGAGGCCGCAAAGCGGTTGGAAAGGCACGTTGAGGAGATAGCCACGAAGCTCGCGACGAAGGACACGATGACCCACTTCGTCAACGCGGGCATGGAGATCGTGCAGGCCGCGAACGCTGCCGTCAAGCAGATGAATGTCCCCGAGGAGACCAAGGTCAGGATACACAGGGCCGAGCGGGAGGTCCTGCTCGCAGTTCGGAGCGCTCTGGATGTCGTCCTCGCAGAGGTCGACAAGGAGATACCGCCGAAGAGCGCGGAGCTGAAGAAGATAGAGATCAGACAGGTCAAGCGGAAATCGAAGTAGCGATTCGAGAACCTCTTTTCGCAAACGCACTCCTTTTTTTAGCCGTATTCTATTACCACATCCACCTCAGATCGAAGGGGGGAGTGTCAGAATGCCAAAGATGTTGGTACCGTATCCTGAGAATTGCACTGGCTGCAGGTTCTGCGAGATGGCGTGCACCCTATTTCACGAAGGTAGCATCAACCACGCGGACGCGAGGCTGCAGGTCCACAGAAGGAATGTGAGGATTGACTTCCCGTCTGTGTGCACTCACTGCGTATCCTGCGGGGAGGACTGCTGCGTCTTGCACTGTCCAGTCGAGGCCATCAAGAAGAAGGATGGGATCGTCTACGTCGACCAGGACGAGTGTACGGCCTGCGGGGATTGCGTTGCGGTCTGCCCGTTCGGAGTCATGAGGATGGAGGACAAGGCCTTCAACTGCGACTTGTGCAACGGGGACCCTACGTGCGTCAAGTTCTGCCCGATGGGCGCGATAAAGTACGAAGAGCCGATGCCTGAGCAGTATGAGAAAGTGAAGGCGTTGCTCAAGGAGGAGGAGTAAGATGAGAGGCTACATGGGCAAGATCCTCAAGATCGACCTCACGACCGGCAAATCCAGCACCAAGACTTTCGACGAGAAGCACGTGCGGAAGTACCTCGGAGGCCAGGGCTTCGTAGTCGAGATGGTCTACCACGGCGTGCCGAAAGGCGCGGACCCACTGAGTCCACAGAACGTGCTCGCCATGGCCGGTGGTCTGTTCGACGGATTCCCGATCGGCACCGGTGGGAAGGTTGCGTGGGCCGCGAAGTCGCCCGCGACGGCCACGCTCGCGGAAAGCATCATGGGCGGTTCCATTGGGCCTGAGCTCAGGCATGCCGGATATGACGCTCTGGAGATCGTCGGCAAGGCCGACAAGCCCTCCTACATCTACATCGAAGATGACAAGGTCGAGATCAACGAGGCTGCGGGCCTATGGGGAAAGGACACGAGAGTCGTCCCCGAGACACTCAAGAAGCGCCACGGCTGGGATGTCAAGGTCGCATGCATCGGCGTCGCTGGCGAGAAGCTCTCCAGGATCGCCTGCATCGACTGCGACGACCGGCAGGCAGGAAGAGCAGGCTTGGGCGCGGTCATGGGCTCGAAGAACCTGAAGGCGATCGTCATCAGGGGGACGAAGGACCTTGTCCCCGCGGAGCCTCTGAAGTTGCTCGAGA
>Ga0315280_10003114_pt1 | contig 25852 bp, 21 predicted proteins | sample YL17G06_40_MG_FD_203697 | JGI IMG/M metagenome (GOLD analysis project Ga0315280, IMG submission 203697) | Sediment microbial communities from Yellowstone Lake, YNP, Wyoming, USA - YL17G06_40 | ecosystem: Environmental > Aquatic > Freshwater > Lake > Sediment | place: USA: Wyoming | collected...
AGACCCCGTTGCCGTTCTTCATGAAAGCATTAGGGAAAACTATGCAATACTGAAAGGTCTGAACAGCGGATCAAAGAGAACAAAGAAACGGGTCTGAACACTTCCTTCAGGCTTTTGTGCATCGATAAATCTTCTGAAGTGAAACCTTTTTCGCTTTGCAGAGGATATTTCTGACAGCAGAAAGGGCGTGGTGTCATTCTGAGGATTCGAGCATTACTTGCGGGGAACTCGGGGATCTGCAGAGATTTGAGGTGAGAACAACTAGTGGGTCCGCGGTGTGTTGGTCGTAACCGCGTAGAGGTGGCACCGATTCCCGCATATCCCCCTTTTTTGGGGAATGATTCCGATTCGGCGGAATGCCCACGTCTGGACGTGAATGCGATGGATCCTAAAAAAATGGTAGAGTGTCCTCAGTTTAGCTGTACGCGAGTGTACAAAGCTGAAATCCGATGCACACCGTCTGGACAAGTGCAGCGATTCTTGTGTTGAGATTGTTGTTATCGGTTTTCATGCTGAGCAATAATCCACGCCCCGCAACTTCCCATTTTTCTGTAATCCACAAGAAGAATCGCTATGGTTGGCTTTTTTGTGCGTGCCGCTTTTCGAGTGATCAGGCATCATTATTTTTATTTCTCTAAGCCTTAGTGATTCAGACATAACTACTAAGGAAATGAGAAAAAAATATAATGAAGATTGATGTATTACTTCAATAGGTGGTGTCAGAAATGGAGCGTGATCTGGAAGCGTATGCTTCGAGGGAGATTATGAGGCTGTATGGAAAACACACGCTCATAGCAACGAATGAAACACTGCCGGGTCAAATTAAAATTGACTTCCATCTGAAAGACGCGGATGATGCTGATGTGTTCGTGGAGATCTCTAACCGTAGAATAGAACGTTCCATGCTTAGCAAGATACTCAACCTGTATTCTTCGATTTCTAACATCGAGCCTTCTCTGAAGAAATTCGAGTTAGTGATCGTTGGGCGTGAGGTTGCTTCATCGGTGAAAAGGGAGCTTGAGAGACTTCCTATCAGACTTCTCACATTCAGAGAGCTAGGCATTACGAAGACAAAACTGCTGGAGATTGAAGAGGAGCGAAGACAGTTTAGAATTAGAAAATTGTCTCCCGAAGAGGCCAGTTTGGTGGCCAAGTGGGAGATTGAGAAGAAGACTACGATTCGACCGATAGATGTTCAAGAAATTCTGCGTTGCACACTTGATCACGCCTACTTTTTGCTTCATAATCTAGAACGGAAGAAATGGCTTGAAAGAATAAGCACTGGTATCTACCAGTTTGTCCCCGCTGCCTATGGTTATCCGGAGAAAGTCCCCCCTGCCAATGCTTTCGTCGTGGGAGCAGCATTTGTAGAGCCCTATTATTTTAGTTACTATACGGCGAATAGTCACTATGGTTTCACTACCCAGATGCCCTTTACGTTGTTCATTGCGACGCCAAAGAAGAAGCCCAGTGTCGAATGGCAGAGTGTCACTTTTAAATTTGTGACGTTGTCAAGAGAGAAGTTCTTCGGTTTTCGCCGCGAAGGGGTTTTCGGTATTGACGTGTGTATGGCTGAACCCGAGAAGTCTTTGGTTGACTCTTTTGACAAACCACATTACGCTGGAGGAATAGAGCAACTGGCAAGAATCACCTGGCTTGGTTTGGCAAGGACGGATCGAAGAAAGTTGGTTGATTATGCGGTTAGAATGAGATCACACGCGTTGGTTCAACGATTGGGGTTCATCCTTGACTTCTTGGCAAAGGAAGGATTGGCTACACCGCTGTCTTCTAATCTTAGAATTGCGTTGTTGAACCATGTTGGGAAGACGCCGATATATCTCGACAGGAAAAAGGCGAAATCTGGTTCTTACGCCAGAGAATGGAAAGTTGTCAACAACCTATCTAGAGAACAACTTCTGAGCGAAATTGAAGTGCGGTGACAACGAGTGCTGGACCAGAAACACGTGACATTCTACGCTCGATCGAGCGGAGTCCCATTGGATGTGGCAGAAAGAGACGTGGTTCTGACCTATGTCTTGCGGATCCTGTCCGAGAGCGCTCTGCCAGAGTTAGCTTTCAAAGGGGGAACATGCCTGAAGAAGACCTACTTTGGAAGAACTGGGCGGTTCTCGATGGATCTTGACTTCACGAGTTTAGGTGTGACCGTGGAAGAACTCCGAAATGCGCTCGGTGGTCAGCTACGTAACCATAGTCACTATGGCATTAACTTCAAAATTGCAGAGGAAAATGTCAGGGCAGGATTCGGTGCTGGTGCTGAGTCTTACTTAGCCGTCGTCGACTATGCTCACGGTTGGAATGCCGGCGAGTTCACGCTTGAGGTCAGTTACAGAGAGAATCCACTTCTTCCTCCTCAAGATGTGCTTATTTCGGATGAGTTGTATTTCAAGTTCCTTGAGTTTCAGAGATTTGCTCTAAGATGCTTGCAGAAAGAGGAGCTTCTGTCCGAGAAGCTGCGGGCAGCATTCCAGAGAATTCAAGGACGTGATCTTTACGACTTGTATTTGTTCTCGGAAAGGCCGTTTGACAGAGATTTGGTTAGAAAGCTTGTTGTTGTCAAATGCTGGAATGTCAGAGAACCGTTCGTTCCAGAGTCGCTCTTGGATCAGATAGCGACGGAAAGATACGATTGGGCCGATCTGCAGCGGTTGGTCAGAAAGGGAGATCTGCCTTCTGAAGCAGCGCTAGTTAGAAAAGTCGTTGAAGAGTATGGGTTTCTGAAAGATTTGGACAGTGATCTAAACAGAATAGTCAAAGATTCCAAATCTCATAGGAACAGCAGACTAGTGGCAGAAGTTCTGAAAGCTGCAGCAAAGCAAAGCGCGCAGGCTACTCCATAGTGATTGGGTGTCATCAAATAAAATGACTAGCGCGTGCAGTCATTCTTCCCTTGGGTAATACGCGCGCGTGGACGATGCTCGTCGACGACCCCGGCAAAGAATCTCGCATCGATGAGGATTTCACGCCGATAGTTGAACAGGACGGCTATGAACAAGACTACAACTATCTAAGCGGCGGCGAAAAAACCAGCCTGGCTTTAGCTTATAGACTGTCACTTAACACCATCGTGCAGAAAGTCTCAGCTGGAATCAAGTCCAACCTTCTAATACTTGACGAACCCACCGACGGCTTCAGCAAAGAACAGCTGTTCAAGATAAGAGAGATACTAGACGAACTAAAATGCCCACAAGTAATCATGGTCTCACACGAGAAGGAGCTAGAAAGCTTCGCTGACCAAGTCATGAAAATCGAAAAGAAAGACGGCATCTCCCAAATAAAGGCTGCATGAAAGCCAATGCTACATTTGTTTAGTCAGTGCTTAGCGCGCGCTGCCGGCGAAACGCTATCCTTTAATCTTGTCATGACAATTAGGAAGCGTGCCAACTAGAACCTGGTATCCTGGCAAGAATCTCGTTCTGAAAACCCACGAAGAGATGCTGTCGGAGTTTGGTGGTCATGCTGGTTTCGAGAGAGGCATCCAATTGCTCGATGTCGTTTTGAAAGAAATGAAAAGGACGAAGGGCATATATGGAAAGGCTGCGGTCCTCCTGAGGAGACTTGTAGATGTAAGGATATTCTGCGACGGAAATCACCGTACGGCCTACGCAATTACAGACATTTTCCTGCGGATGAACGGAGAAAGAATAAGCGTTGATGATGAGCTGAAAGTAATCAGGTTTATAAAAGACATCAAGTCTTATAATGTGATTGAGATAGAAGCGTGGTTAAGAGATGGCAAAGTGCCGAAAAGACCCCGTTGCCGTTCTTCATGAAAGCATTAGGGAAAACTATGCAATACTGAAAGGTCTGAACAGCGGATCAAAGAGAACAAAGAAACGGGTCTGAACACTTCCTTCAGGCTTTTGTGCATCGATATATAAGTTTATATAATAGTTAGCTATAGAATATTGGTGAATATCGGTGAATATCGGTGAACATCCAATCGGAAAAAAAGGTATTGCATGAACCTCAGCTTGACACTATTCTAATGGTTGAGAAGGCTATTCTAGAATCTAAGGAATATCCCACGCGCATGCAGCTTTGGAGAAGCTTGCCCAAGAAAGTGCAGTATCAGACTTTCCAAAGAATACTAGAGTATCTAGAAGCTTCCGGAAAGATAGAATTCAACAGCAGAACTATTATCTACACTGGAGTCAACAATCCCAAGTTAGAAAAATTGATCAAGACGAGCGTAAGGATACTCTAGTCAAGTCGTTCTATATCCAAAAATCCTGTCATACTCAAGATGTGATCTTAGATCCAATATCCAAGGACATTTATTCACAATAGTATAGCATGACCTGTATCCTTCTGGATGCCTGTAGCGACAGAGGTTATTTACACCATATTTTTTTATGTAGAGTTGCGGGATTCTGCTTTTCCCTATTTGCTCTCCGGCTTTTTTGTTTTCTTTGAGAACAGCGGCCATGTCCTTGAGCCATTTCAGAATTTTGTCGTCAGGTTTGAGTGTCTTCATCAGATCATTGAGCTCATCGGAGAAGTAGACAGCTGGAGAAGGTTCTCGCTTCATGTGAAAAGAGATGCAGAGTTCCGCATATAAATTCTTTAAGCGCGCGCGGAAGAGTAGAAGCAACATTACTTTTCGAACATTAACACTAGCGCGGGCTTCTTGACAAAATGCTGAACAGATATCGAATTTTTGAACACCTGTTGAAACATCAACGTTTGCCCGAGGTAATCTTCTTAAGAATACTATTTACTGATGTGAAGACCGAAGGCGATCATTGTTCAGTGAGGTATTTATATGTTCAGTTTTACTGAACTTGTTCAATATTTTACGTATGTTCAATATTTCTGAACGGCACAATCAAGCTATGATCCACCAAGAGCGCGCCCTGAAAGATTATAAATGTTGACACGTCAGTATTCCTTCTTGGTTGTCTTTGTTGTTAGGCTTTGATGCTAAGGAATTTGAAAGAAGAAAGATCATACAAGAAGAAAATCCAGTAACTCATGAAATAGAATGCAAGCGAGTCACTGTATTCTATTCTCCGTTGGGCGTGGGGGTCAAGTTCAAGGATTGGAGTGCCTTTAGGGGCGTTTGCCTGAAAAGAACATTGGAACTTGCTAGCGAATTTGAGTTGTCTCAAAAGCGGGTAATCTACGACTCGCAGAGTTTGAAGGAGGAACTATCGCATCGCAGGGCAATTCCTTTCTGTGACAAGCTGATCCAGCAGTTGAGGCGTTACATTCAGCTGTTGCATTTTACTTTTATAGTCATGCCACCTGCTGATGTACCCTTCGTAACAGTGGGTGGGACCAAATCACCTCTACGCGAGGTGAAGACCGCGGAGTTTCTCCGGAACCTTCAACCTATGTTTTCACATGTAGCCGCTTGGAACTATTTTGGCAAAGTGAGAGAAGGGGACATGGAAGTGCAGCTGGATGGTTTCAATTCGAAGCAGACCTACGCTTGGGCTGACCTAATCAGTATGGTTAAACCCAGGATATTCCCTCACGGCGATGAGTGCAATCCATACATAATGGTTGCGGATATCATTGCATATCTCACCGATTCCAAATTGTACATTCAGAAGCTCAAGCTGGAGCCGCCGTCTCTTCAGAAAATATGGGAACCGTATGGTTTTCAGACGGAAACGCATTTTCTTGACGTGAGCAGCGTGGCAAAGTATCGGTGGTACTCCGACGATCCCATAGACCTTACACCCTATCTAGCTCACCCTCTTGTTTTTCTTTTGGTTGATGAATTGGAAAAACTTCAACCGAATCCTCCTCCGATTGAGGAGGAGGAAGGAGAATTGCCAGATGCGGGTTCGCAGCCAGTTCTGGAAGAGAAACGGTTTGTGAAGTTGATAAGGCGCATGGAGCCCTGGTATGCTGCTACAGCTTATGCGTATCATAAGGAAGGTGCAGCTCAGCTTTTCAACTTTCACATGGACCGCAAGAAAGTGCGAGATGGCGATGTTATGGTTTACGTTGGATCGAAATCAAAAGAACTGGCTGAAAGCTTCTCTCACATGTATGACATTGAAGTCCTTTCTGCCAAAGAACTTCAAGCTAGTGAACAGAGAAAAAATCATACCATTATAGTTCATTAATGCAGTTACTCTGGTTGGCAATGCCCGGGGTGGAACTGTCAACAATAGAGAGTGTATTATGGCATTATATAATTGTTATGTATCAATCTTCTACGTCACATGATAGCGAAGCCGCCAACGGGATGGGCATTTCACTGCTTCGGTATGGAAATAGCTACTTATTTGCTTTCAATCCCCCATTTTCTGCGTAGCTTGAATGTATGCGCTGGCTCACGCGCGTGTCCTCCTTTCCGTTAACAAGATGCTATAAGACTCTTGTACTTATGCTCTTATGAGGGGCTTCGTTTGGTTAAACTCAGGTTCTACGGTGGAGTGAACGAGATCGGTGGCAACAAGATTCTCTTGGAAGATGGGAAGACGAGGATTTTCTTCGATTTTGGGCAGTCTTTCACCTTTGGCGCTGATTACTTCACGAGCTGGCTTGGGCCAAGAGCAGTTAACGGTTTAGGAGATTATTTTGCGTTTAGCCTGTTGCCTCGCATCAGCGGTTTGTATTCTCGGGAGATGTTGGCTTCAACCAGTCTTCGGTACGCTGAGCCTGGGGTCGATGCTGTGTTCTTGTCGCATGCTCATTTTGATCATGTGGCTCATATTCAGTTTTTGGACCCGAAGATTCCGATCTACGTCGGCGTCGGCACTAAGCTGTTGATGGAGTCGATGGAGGAGACTAGTAGTTTCTGTAAGTATGGAGAGCATGAGTGTCGCAAGTTTCGCAGTGGACACAGGTTTAAGGTTGATGGTGTGACGGTTGAACCGGTGCATGTGGATCATTCTATTCCGGCCGCTTATGGCTTCATCATTCACACTTCTGAAGGTTCAGTGGTCTACACGGGAGACCTGAGAATTCACGGTCCAAGAAAGGATCTTACAGAAGATTTCTTGGAGAAGGCCCAGAGTTGTGAGCCGGTTGCCTTGATCTGTGAGGGAACAAGGATGGTTGAACAGGAGAAGCGCAAGAACTATTCGGAATCTCAGGTCAGGCAGTTGAGCAACGAAGTTGTTTCCTCAACCGATAAGTTGGTGCTTGCGATGCGCTACAGTCGAGATTTGGACAGGTTTAGAAGCTTCTACAAAGTCGCCAAGAAAAATGGGAGGAAAATCGTTGTTTCGCCGAAGACTGCTTATTTACTGAGCAAACTTCTCGATGATGAACACCTCGACCTTCCGGATCCGCTGAAGGATGATGATATTCTGGTTTACTACAAGCGGAAAAAGTCAGGTAGCTTCGATGAGAAGGACTACTATGCTTGGGAGCGAAAGTTCATGGACAAAATGGTAACGCACGAGTTTGTTCACAAGAACCAAGGCAAGCTTGTCATGGACCTGGACTTCTACCAGTTCGCGGAGTTGATAGACATCAAACCGGAGCCCGGCAGCCAGTTCATTCACAGCATGAGTGAGCCGTTCAGCGAAGAAGACATTGAAGATGAGATAATGCATAACTGGATAGACCACTTCAAAATGCACTTTCACCAGCTACATGCATCAGGGCACTTGAATAAAGACCAACTAGTGGACTTGATCAACCGCATTCAACCCAAACAGGTTTTTCCGGTGCACACTGAGAATCAGCAGATGTTCCTGCACTACTTCAAGAACGCCCAGACGATAGAATATGCGAAAGAATACTCTTTATGAAAGGAAGAATACTAAGAACGCGCTACAGACTAGACAAACGGTTTAGAACATAACAAAGCGGACAAGCGCGCGCTAGAATCCTGCATCGACGAGGATTTCACGCCGATAGTTGAACAGGACGGCTATGAACAAGACTACAACTATCTAAGCGGCGGCGAAAAAACCAGCCTAGCTTTAGCCTACAGACTCTCACTCAACACCATCGTGCAGAAAGTCTCAGCGGGAATCAAGTCCAACCTTCTAATACTCGACGAACCCACCGACGGCTTCAGCAAAGAACAGCTATTCAAGATAAGAGAGATACTAGACGAACTAAAATGCCCACAAGTAATCATGGTCTCACACGAGAAAGAGCTAGAAAGCTTCGCCGACCAAGTCATGAAAATCGAAAAGAAAGACGGCATCTCCCAAATAAAGGCCGTATGAGCACATATGCTTCTAGCGCGCTATGGCAAAACCTACGAATAATCCACCGAGGTTAACATGAATTTCAGTTATAGAGAAAAAATCCATAAGAGTTAATTTAGTGAGTGGGGAATGGTTATATAGTATACTATGCAACAGCATCGTGTGCGTCACAATCAGATGGTTAGGTGAAAGGTGTTGGATGGTTATATAGCTGAGAAATATGCAGGGATCTTGACAGAAGAGGACGTAGGTAACCTCTTCGATTCGCTAGTGAAGAAGCTGGCCAACAACCGTTCCGAAGCAGCAAGGCGCTGCGGTCTAACTGGAAAAGCAACTTACGACTGGGAACGAACCGCGTATGTGAAACTTGCAACGAAAAAGAAGGTGCTTGAGGCCTCGCTGGAAGAGGACTTTATCGAAACCGTAGAGTACTTGCTTGGCCGTAGCTCTGACAGGAGTGTCGATCTGTTGCGGGCTGCCTTGTCAATGCTCCATGCAGACGCGATAGAAGCTGATTCTAGAGCAGGATTTGAACCTGTCTTCCAGAAATTTGAAAGAATTCGAGCAAGATATCAGGGGTTCATCAAAGACAACATCCGAGACGAGGTTGAAGACATGACTCACGCCTTAAGAAACAGAGCTTTAGAGCTTGGTGTGGCAACGGCAGAAAAATCAGTAGACGAATTATCTCCGAGAGAACTAATAGACGGACTGCAAATACTGGGTCACATCTATCTAGAGAGCCCACAAGAAGCACAGACTTTTGCAGAAAGGAACTTGGGTCTTCCAAAGCAAGCATTGGAGCCTATGATGCAAACCTTCAGGGACCTCTGCACCCTTAAACGGTTAAGGGCCACTGTAGTGGACGAATTTCCTGAACGCGCGAAAAAGCTAGTATTCCTCACAGAATTAAATGATGTCTGGAAGGAGAGCCTGCAGACAATTTCTCCAAAATTACCTATTGTGATTGAACAAAATCATATTCATCCTGTAAAAGGAGGTGCTCTTGTTGAGAATACCACAACAGCTTAAAGAGACACTGGTGAAGGAACTCGAATTCATTGCCACGTCCATGAGAGCAGAAGCCGACCTGTCAAAAAAGATCTATTTCTACAGCGGAGTCTTTGGCGCTCTGGAACGTGTAATGCGATATCATCTTGACAAGGAGCTACTTATAGCTCATGCAATAACCAGCATATCATACACTACAATAAACGATCGACTCAATCACCTGAAAATGGGCGATACTGTCGTTCCTATGCCCCAAAATGTAATGGATCAACTGACCGAGAGCGTTTCTGAATTGCGACAGGCCATACAAGAAGATAGACAGGCGTATCCTGTACTCGAGAAGATTGCCGAGATCACCTATTCAACAACAGGGCCAGGCTTCTATACCCAATCTTTTCTTGCCTATGCTCAAGCACATCAAGGCAGTTAAGAAGAGTAGAAGCGAGTGCGTTGCCCCCGCAGAGACACATACATCGGCTTGTCAACAAGCTCGGATAGACTTGAAGACCTAGCGAACGACGCCTTGGCAGACATACGGGCCACGTTCCAGCGCAAGATAGAGTATGGCGTAGCAACGAATGCTTTGGCTGACACTCGATATAGACTCTCAAACGCGTACCCAGATTTGCTTTTTTTGAAAAACCCTCGCACACGTTCCGGTCGCTTTATTGAAGGTTCTAAGAGAGTTTATCTCCTAAGCCACGAAGAATGGCTTGCCAATGGGAAATTGACTGTTGGCGCGAATTATCTAGGAAGATACTTGTACGCCCCAGCAGTCATCTTGTTGCACGATAAGACTGAGATCCCATACTCATGGTGTAGAAATGTCTTGACCCATGAGACTCTGCATAGCGTTTCCCTCTATAGTAGAATCTGGTCGAGCTCTACAAGCCTCGTTCAGAAGCATGAAGCTTTGATCGAAGGAATTACGGAGTGTCTGTTGGGATATATTCTACTGAAACAGCACCCTGATTGCTATGAATCTTGGAAATCAAATGACCCTGACATGTGTACCATTGCGTATCGAGAAAGAGTCAGACTTTTCTGCAGTCTAGCACAAAAGATCGGAATCACGCCTCTCGTGGACTTCTACTTGTCGGCCGAGGGTAGCTTCACTGGTCCTTGGAATAGGTTTATTCAATCGATCCGCTTGCTTGGTTACACCAAATTCAAATATGAACTGAATGAGCAAACTGCTTTCAGAGAACCCTTATTCAGAGAAGTATGTATGCGTTCAGTCGAAGGATTCAAGAAAATCTACGATTCATTTCCAAAATCTCTCGATTTCTCAAGGATCGGTTAACACTACCTATACACTAAGAAGATGGCATATCATATTCGGCCAATCAGGCAGCTGTTCAGCACCACCAAGCCTCTTATTGATAAGCTCAAATGGTCTTTGCAGCTCGCTTCTGAAACAGTGACCTCAGTTGAAGTAACCCGCTCCAAATTTCAATAGATACTGCTCTTACAGGTTGCCATAGAATGATAAGCAAGAAAGCTCCAAGGAATGCCACACTATGAAAGACGACATTCACCGCAGTCGCAATGTTCAAAAATACTCCGGGTGCAAGAACGATTTGCGCAAAGAATATCAAAAATACAGCGAGGTTAAAGGAATAGAATCGCACAGTTTGTCGATGTGATCTTTCTAACCGAAGTTTGTGTAAACATCAGGTTGACCGCTCGCCCTTGTTCCCATTAATGCTGGCAGCGCGCTTGTATTTGCTAATATCTTGATTGTAGATTCATTAATGATTTAAAGAAAAGTCGCATTAGTGGGCTAATGATTGATATGTCCAGAAAGCGAGAGTACAGGTGCAAACTTTCGAGGTTCACTAGGCCCATAACGTGCTCTTACAGGGGAAAAACTGGACCCGGATGCTTAACGGTGACGTGGCCCGATCACGGAAAATGCTCTAACCTCATCACATCATACAAATAGAAAACAGGCATTATGCGTAACTGAAGGTGACTAGGATTTGTTTGACTTTGGCTTTGGGAAATCCAAGAAACAGCGGAAGAGGGAAACTTTGGAGAGGAATCGTCAACAGGGTGAATGGGCAGAAACTGTGGTCAGGATGCAGTATGCTTTGTCTGGCTATGAGGTTAAAAAGGTTCACCGAGGAGCTGACCTGCGGGTCAGGAGGAGAGATCCGTTCACGGGAAGAGTCATAAGTACTAGACTTGTCGAGGTGAAGTCTGGCAAATCACCGCTATCTCCGCTCCAAGAGAAGCTGAAGAAAAAGAAAAGGACGAAGGTTGAAAGGGTAAGTTCACGATTTTGGTAAATGCTTCTGACTAAGCCTTCCTTTTCTCAGCCTGCAAATCCTTCAAAACCAGTGTCTTTGCTTCTTGCATGTAGCCGGCCTTTCGAAGCTCCTTCAACTCCGGTTTGGCCTGTGTTTTTGGGTGGTCTTTCATGTAGAGCTGTATTGCTTTTTCTTTCATGCGTTGTCGAACTATTGGCCAGAATGTGCCCTTTTCTGGGGCTTTGATTTTTGGTTTGGCTTGTTTAGGTTGATGGGTTGTGTTGTTGGGTTCTGTGGCTCCGCTTAGTATTGCGAGGGCGTTTAGGGCTCTTGTGTTGATTTCGTCGTCGAGGAGTTTGCTTGTCCAGAACCATATTTCTTCAGGTGTCGCGTTTAGCGTGTATCTTGTGGTTTTTTCGATTTGTTGGGGTGTCTCGGCTTTGTCTATGAGTGCTGCGGCTAGGCCTATTCTGTAGGCGTTTTCGTATGCTGCTGGGTCATTTTCCGTTAGAAAGATGTATGTGTTGTTTCCGCGTTTTTTGGTTGGGTTTTTTTGTGCGGCTTTTTCTAGTGCGTGGCGTATTGCTAGGATTCCGCCGCCTTCTGCTTTGCCGATGGTGAATGCTGGTTTGTGTTTTTCTTCTTCTGTGTGGGGGTATCTGTGGTAGGCTTCGACGCTGATTTTTTCTGGGTGGGTTCGTCGCCATTTGATTACGTATTTGAAGGGCATTATTTTTCACGTTTAGGCTTTATTTCCAGGGCTAGTTTTAGTTTTGGGTCGTCTGCTTTGAGAGTGTTTTTGAGGAGCTCTCGTATTTCGTTAATGGTCATGCTTTCGGCTTTCAAGCTTATTTTTCCTTCAAAGTCTGGTAAGGACCATCTACCAATGTCGTCCAAGATTTTGGCTGCTGGCGTTTCCAGTCCCGCGTCGTCTGCTTTGAAGGCAGTGTCTAGTGTGAGGTTTGTCTGGGAAATTCGGGCTTTGATTTCCACTGTTGTCGATATTTTCTTGCCTGCCTTAGACAGCCTGACCAAGTTTCGAAATTGTGTTGCTGCGTCTGTTGTGCCAGAAACTGTTATTCTCGCTTCTGTTACGGTGTCGATTCCTTCGCGACGCGTCCATTTTTCCAAGTCTTCAAGCTGGACTTTGGGAGGTGCAGGTTCAAAAGTTTCCCATTCCTTTATGGTTTCTGTTGTCCAGCCAGGTGTTGGACCTTCTTCAGGTTTTTTCCCGCATTGGCATGGCCACGAGTGACAGTTTGGACATAGGTGTCCTCTTTGATCTGTTATTCCTTGTCTTCCTGCTTCCTCAGGCAGCAGAAGTTTCGAGTCTGAGGTTATTATTACACGGCTGGGCAAATTCTCGGGAGCGTAGACCTTCTCTTGTTGGAGGAGGACCCATGTTCCCCTTTTGATTCCTTCAAGCAGTGTGTGCTCGAATAGTGACTGATTTTCTGGGAGGACTGTGCCGGTCTTTTTGTGTATGTTTTCGTAGAAGGCTCTTGTCGTGGTTTCTGCGGCTTGTGCAGGCCACGCTTCAGTTCTGGCATATTCAGGGTCTAGCGGCTCATCTTTTACCCTGTTAAGCACGTTAGACAGTACGTACCAAAGAATTTCTTGTCCTGGTTGTGCTGTCCCGTAGCCGCTTGGTCTGAATGATTTTGCTTCTATCTTGCCTCTGGTAGCGTAGACGATGTATGTGAATGATGCGCGGATGTTGTCGTTTACGGTTGCTTCGTAAGTGGCTACTTTTTGCTGGAGGTTTTTCTTTTTGTCGTGCGGTATGCCGTATCTTTCTGGGTCTTCGGCTAGGGATCGTGCAACTTCTAATCTTGCGACAGCATCGCGTAGTGTTTCCCATGCGCCTTCTCTGGCGACGAGCAGGAAGGTATTGTTTCTGTATGCTCGCAGGTTGCCTCTTGCGTCACGGCTCAGTATGAATTGGGCCACGTTTTCGGGGACGTGTTCTTCTGAGGATATTGTGTGGCCAAGCAGTGGGTTTAGAACAGCGATCTTTAGGCCCATATCATCAGCTATCTTGCCTGGATCTTCTGGAAAGATCTGGACGAAAAAGTGACCTTTTCCTTTTGTTATAAACAGCTCTTGCAGTTTTTCATAGATGGTTTTCGTGATTCTTGGTGTGGCGATGTTCTGGCTTTCTTGATCTATGATGCGGTTTTCAGTCGGTTCTTTTTTAAAGACGTATCTGTTGCCGATTGGTTCGATGAACCAGAAGCTTTCGCCTATTGCTGGTAGGATTTGGTCTCGGTAGTATTGGATGTGCTCCTCTTTTGTTGGTGTAGCGAGGACTGCAATGAGGTTGTCGGTGTCTATGCCTTTTGCCTCTTCTTTGGCGCCTATTAGGCTATAGAGGTATATGGTGTTGCAGGTTCTCCGGAATAGTGGAGCCTGGAAGTGGCTCCTGTAATCTTCGTCTTTTTGTTGGGCTTTGGCTTTTCTGCCGCCATGTGCGTAGACGTCTGAGGCTATGGCATTTACATATTTCTCTTCATGTATTCTGGTGGTTAGTTCTTGGACTATTTCGTGTACTTGCAGGTCCACATGGAATGGGTGTATTAGGAAACAATCGTTTTCCCTGGTTTTCCAGATGTGGTTGATTACGTGGGCTAAGAGGCGTAGTGCTCCTCTTGTGCGTTGAAAGTCAGGCAATGTGGATAAGCGTTCATATAGAACATCTATCAATTCTGGGTGGAACGGGTAGGTTTCCATTATGCGGTTTTGATAGTCGATTGTTCGATAACTTTCTGGAGCTTTCATCTGCTCGTAGAACTGCGTGTAGGCTTTGGCTGTGTTTTCTGCCGTTTTTGAGTCTATCTTGTCGAAGAGGCGTTTTTTGAGTATGTAGGGTACGTCTTCCCTTTTTACGGGTTCTATGGGTTGCATTTTGCGGTTGAGGATTTTCATGGCTTCTGTTAGTTCTTTGCGGACAGTGTCTGCTGCGTCTATGTAGGCGTCGCCTGCTACGCTTACAATTAGTATGCTGTTTTCTGTTTGGCATACCGCTAGTGTTAGGGTATGGATGAAATGTTTTACTTTGTTTAGGAGTTCGGTTTGGTCCTTGACTAGGTCTAGGTATTTTGGGATTTCGTCGATTAAGATGAGGGTTGGTTGTTTTTGGAGGAGTTCTGTGACATCTTTTCGTTCTGGGAGTCCCTCGGGATTGTCGGATTCTTTTGCAAGTATGGTTTCGCCTAGTTGGTAGAGGAAGTCTGCCCAGAGCGTTTTGAATTGGTGTTGTTCTCTTTTGATGCCTTTTCCGCCGTAGGCGCTGCCGTCGATGACGATGATTCTGCAGTTTTTAGGTGCTGACACGGTGCCTAGGAGTTTTTTGATTTCTGGGTTTGTGGGGTTTTTGACTGTGTAGTAGATGGCTGCCATGGCGTGGGTTTTGCCGCCGCCGAAGCCTGCGTCGAAGAGGAGGACGGGGTTTATGGGTTTTGTTCCTGTTAGGTGGTTTAGTGTGTCGGTTAGGAGGCGTTTTAGTGTGGTGGTTGGATGTGTGGCTTGAAAGAAAGATTCTGGAGTATTGTATGGTGATTTGGCTGTGCCTTCTGCTATTGTATGAAGGTCTAGGGCGAGTTCGGCTTGGAGATATTTGCCCTCTATGATATCTTGCTTGGGTATACAGGCCTGAGGATTCCAGATAGATGTAAGGGCTTGTTTTGGCATGATTATATCACGCAAGTGCGAAAGAGTTATTGTTTTAAGTGTAGGTTGTTTACTAATAAAAAACTGTTTGTTTGCGCTTTGGGGATAGGGTTGCTGAATGGTTGAGGACCAAGGGCGAGAGCGGCTGATTAGCAAATGGTTTCCAATAACAGAAGTAAGTGTAGAAAGCGTAAGAGAACGCAGTGCTAGTAGTGCATTACCACCTTTGTATTTCTTGCATGTTTGGTTTGCAAGGCGACCTTTGGCTACTAGTAGAGCAGCTGTTTTAGGTAGCCTTTTGCCCGCTAATGTCACGCGAAAAGATTTTCTTGAGTTGTTGGGGATTCCTGCTGACGTTGACCTTCAGAAAGCACAGGATAGACTGGCTCAGGCTAAGTCTTCTGGGATTAAGCTTGATGAGAATCCTTTCTTCTGGAATAGAGCGTACGAACATGTACCTACCGATAAAGAGCTGAGAAGGTTTCATGCTTTGTTGCGGGAGTCCTGGGGTGTTGAGCGTCCTTTGGTTGTTGATCCTATGGCTGGTGGCGGGAGTATCCCTTTTGAGGCTATGCGGTTGGGTTTGCCTATTGTTGCTGGGGACTTGAACCCAGTGGCATTCATATGTCTGAAGGGAACACTTGAATATCCCGCAAGGTTTGGCAAGAGGCTGCTTCCAGCTGTAGAAAGCTTCTGTAGAGAGGTTCATGAAGCTGCGAAGGCTGAGCTGGAAAAGTTTTTCCCCAAACAGACCGGAGAGAAGATTTATGCTTACCTGTGGGCGCGAACAATCAAGTGCTCTTCTTGCGGTTTGGTAATTCCGCTTTCGCCGAACTGGTGGATAGTCAAGGGGAGCAAAGACGAGGAGAGCTTTGCAGCCAAGGTCATCGCGCCAGAGAAAGGGGACAAGTGCGGCTTTGAAATTGTTAAGAGTCCTTTTTCGCACGGCTTGAAGCCAGACAAAGGAACTGCTACAGGTGGAAGAGTCGAATGTCCACGACCAATATATGTGATGAACGGAGATGAAGTTAAACGCGAAGCCCAGAAAGGGCGCATGGGACATCAACTTTATTGCGTATGCGTGAAACGCAGAGGTGTGGGAAAGAACAGGGCAAAATGGAGCTTCAGAGCACCAACAAAACAAGAAAACGAAGCTATAGAAAAGGCAGAAAGCAAGTTGAAAGAGAAACTACCTATCTGGAAGGCTCAGAATCTCGTACCCACGGAGAATTTTCCTGAGACGGCAAATGATACTAGACCCATACAATATGGGATGCCTCGATGGTGTGATTTGTTTAATCCTCGTCAGCTGTTCACTCACCTCACTTATCTAGAGAAATTTCTTGAAGCTAAGGAAAGACTGTTTGCGGGTAAAGAACATAATACAGATGAATGGCATTTTACGGCGGCAGTAGTAACTTACGGAGCAATGGTGTTCGACGCATGCGTTGATTATAATAGTCAACAGGCTCGATGGCGCCCAACTCGCTGCGCTATGGCGGGTACAATGAGCATTCAAGCTTTTCCCTTCAGATGGAGCTATGCAGAATGGGACCATTCCCGAATGCTATGGCCGTGGGCGTTATCTAAAGTTCTCGATGCCCTAAATGAAATAGTTGAGCTTCTCCCGGAAGACTCACCGAAGCCAGTGGTTTATTGTGGAACAGCAATCAAGATTCCCACCAAAGAGAAAAGTGTTCCATGTATCGTTGTCGACCCGCCATACTCTGAAAACGTCATGTATGGCGAAGTCAGCGACTTCTTTTACGTATGGCTCAAACGCCTGCTGGGCGATATCTTCCCAGAGGCTTTCAAATCAACTTTGACCGAAAAAGAGGAAGAAGCAATATCGAACCCAGCAAGATTCAAGGGCATGGGCAAAAGCGCCAGAAAATTAGCCCAAGAAGACTACAAAACCAAAATGGAAGCCTGCTTCCGCGAAATGCACCGCACCCTTCAAGACGACAGCGTCATGACAGTAATGTTCACCCATCGTACAGCAGAAGCATGGAGCAGCCTAGCAACAGCCTTAATGAATGCAGACTTCACCTTCATCAGCAGCTGGCCAGTCCACACTGAGCCTGCAGAAAAGTATGGCAAGCGAGGGAAGGGGGTGCTTAAAGTCACAGTCCTACTCACATGCAGAAAAAGAAAAGCGAACCATCCAGGGATTTGGGAACATATTGTTGAGGAACTGCGTGATGTAGCCAAACAGAAAATTGAAGAATTCAGCAAACTCGGCATTAATGGTCCAGATCTGAAAGTCAGCGTCTACGGTCCAGTTCTTGGCAGATTCGCCGACTATTATCCAGTCAAAACCGCCACGGGAAGAGAAATCGACCCCCAAGAAGCTTTGGCCCAAGTAACAGATGTTCTAAATGAGAGATTCCTTCAAGAAGCAGGCATACAAAACGCCGACAAAGAAACAGCTGCCTACATAAACCTACTCGCCAACTTCCCAACCACAGAAACAGAATACGAAGAGGCCCGCTTAGCGACAGTCTTTGGCGGGCTAGTCACACTTGACACACTAGACGTAAAAGGCGCGTATGGCTTCGTCGAGAAAGACGGGAAAGACATCAGGATTCTATCAGCGCGAGACCGCCAGGCAATGGGTATAATTGACCTATATGACCTCAAAACCCTCAAAACAACAATCGACTACGTCCATGCGGCCATACTTCAATACGAACGAGGAGGCCTAATCCAAGTCAAACGCCTCATGCAAGACAAAAGCCTCGACACCGCCGGCTCACCTTTCCCAACAGTCTTACAGGCTTATGCCCGCTATGCTGAAAACTCTTTAAATGAGAACTTCCAAAAAGACGCAGCCATAGCGAAAGCCCTTCTTGCAGCTTTAGGCAAATCAATAGAGTTTGCACCAAAGAAAGGCGAGCGATTAGACCATTATACTTCAGAATCGTGAAAGTCCATCACAGGCTCAACCCTAGGCACATCTGCGCCGCGCACAAAACTCTTCCAAACAGGCAAACGCCTCTCCAAAACCTCCAGCTGATCCAACATCCTCTCCGCCCCATCCAAACTGCTGTCCAAATAGCCACCGAAAGTCTCTCTTAAACGCTCACGATCATGAATACGCTTAGGCAAAACATCCTCTGGATTAACATAAGACGCTTGCCCAACCAAATCAGCCCAATGCTCACGTACAAACTTCTGCAACCTAGGCCTAGCAGCAATAACTCTCTTCACAGCCTCGACAGCCGACTCAATACTTACGTCACGTGAACCATTCAAATCCAAACTAACCCTGAAAACACCAGCCCGCAACAAGTGCCTAGCAACCAACTGAACCGCACCCAAACGCATAGCCTCAGCAAAAGCCTCTAACCTACAAGGCAAATCAATCTCCAACATCCTACTAGCCTTAGAACGACGCTCCTCGGCCATGCTCCTAAAACGTTCAACACAGTCACAAACCATCACAATCAACTCCCTTTCCCAGCCAAATCCACAAGCTGCCCAAACAACTCAACAATCTTTCCAGCATCCTTCACAATCACGGGCCTATCATCGGGCTTCATAGCATAAACATCCAGCAAACCATCCTCACCACCCACACCGTAAACACTAAACGGCACCTTCTCAGGCGAATCAGCAAACAACTCAACTTCAGAAGCCAACCACTGCACAAACGGATGACCCGGCACCAGGGCGTCAGGCCTGCCCGGCATCAAAGAAATCCCATCCTTAACAAAGGCCCTGACACCTTCAGGCAGCCGCTCTAAAGGCTCAACAAACAGCAAATCGTCTCTGCGCACCAATCGCATACCCAAAGCCCCACAACCCAAAGCAACAAACCGTTCCAAAACCTTTGGGACCTCAACCTCAACAAACGTAGGCTCCAAAGGAATATCCTCAGGAAAAATCCGAGTCAACTTGACAGCTTCATCCTTCGACTGCTCAACCTGCTCAACTACCTCAGTGATACGCCTCTGCAAACTCGCCCCGCTTAAACCACCCTCAAAAGCCTCAACCAACCGCTGAGCAATAATACCACTCGCAGGTCCAACAATAATCCACCAAATATGCTGACGCTCAAACAAAACCCTATACATCCTAGCCTCATAAGTATCAGGATACCAAACATTAACCACTTTCACAACATCCGCAGTCTGCCCAATGCGATCAACACGACCAATACGCTGCTCAACCCTAGCAGGATTCCAGGGCATATCCACGTTAACAACCGCACTTGCCGCCTGCAAGTTCAAACCCTCACTCGCCGCCTCACTACAAACCAAAACATCAACCTGCTTCTCCAAAGCCTTCCTGACATCTTCTTTCTCAACAATCCGCCAAGCCTTCGCCCGCGAATCCCAAACCTCACCACCACGACCAGTATAAGTTCCAATCCTATCGGCACCGAGCCACTGACCAAGAAAATCCCTAACCACATCAACAGTATCAGTAAACTTCGAGAAAACCAACACCTTCCGGCCCTCATCCCTCAATCCCTGAACAACATGCTGAATCTCCCGCAACTTTGGATCGTCAGCGGCTGTCACAGCCCTACTGTAAGGAATGAGACTAGCTTCCAAAATCCTTAGCTTCTCTAACTCTTTCTCAACCAAACCCCGAGCCCGCTCAACCGCAGCTCTCATAGCTTCAAGAACGTCTTCCTCATCAACATCTTCTCCAACATCTTCCATCATGTCAGAAGCCAACTTCAAAAGCCGCTCCTCATCACCCTCAAGCAAAGCTTCTAACGCTTCTCGTCTGCGCTTTACGGTCTGATAAGCGGCTGCAAAACTGCTAACAAACCTCTGATGATAAACAGCCCTAATCAGACCAAAACCACGCCGCTCATCGCCCTTAAGAAAACTCCTATACTCATCATAGTAATTCTCCAAATAATCATTAAGCTCAGCCAACAAATCAGCATGCTTCGAATCCAAAGCCACATCAACATTCACAATCTTACGCTCAGGAAACTTGTAACCAGCCTTCTTAAGCCGAGCCCGAGTATTGCGAATCATAAACCAAGAAGTAGGCATCAACCCTCTCAAAACCCTGTCCAAACAATCCCGACCCTCAACATCAAGACGCTTCCGAAAATTCCTAAACGTGTCCTCTTCCTTATGAGCAATAATGTCCAAGAGCTCCTTCGCATCAGACCCGTTGAAAAACGAGTTGACAACAGCCTCTCTGTGCCTATCCTCCAAATAAGTCCCTGCAAACCACGAGACAAGCACGAACAGATGATTCCAATCATCATCGTTCCTGTCCGCTGGATTCCTGTTCATGGCGTTGTAATATCTCTTGAAAGCATCCTCATGAACCCACGGCCCACCCAAACCAAGAATACGAAGCAAATCCAACATCTCCAACTCATTTAACTGCAAGGGTGTAGCTGTCAACAGGAAAATGTGTGGAGTCAAAGCAGACAAAGCCATGGCTAACTCATTAAGCCTCGTAGGCCTCGGCGAGGTAAACTCAGACCTAGTAACACGTGCTGAATGAGCCTCATCAATCAAAACCAAATCAAACGGCCTTGCCTTGAACAATTCAGGCTCAGAACCCTTACGCCCCCTTACATAATGCCATGAAGCCACAACAAGGTCAACAGCATCAAACGGATTACCATAAACAGGAAAAGTCTTCTCATCAGGCGCAACGAAAGCGTTCGGTTTACCAGGCTTGAACAAGTATGCGGGAAGACCAAACTTACCACGAAGCTCATCCCACCACTGCCTAGTCACGTTCTTCGGCGCCAAGACCAAAACCCGACGCACATAACCGGTTACCCACAGCAACTTGATGCAAGCACCCGCCTCAATCGTTTTCCCCAGACCAACCTCGTCCGCAAACATGATTCTGAAAGGATACCGCTCCCTCGCCAGACTGACTGCTCGAGCCTGATGAGGATAAAGGCGAACAGGTCCTAGACCCATATGTGCCAAACAACGAACCCGAGGCAGGATCCTCACAAAACGGCAGGCCGGCAACAGACCATGGGCAACGACTTTTGCTCTAGGCTCATGCGTGTCAAGCGACGGGGCAGATTTCGGCTCAAACTTCACGATAGCCCTGTAGACTGCTTCAGGAAGGTTGAAGACCTCAAAATCAGGGTGTTCAGCACTCCAAATCCGCTCGAAAGACTGCACCAAATCCTCAACACGCTCTTTGTCACCTTCTCGCCAAGAATAGAAAACGACGATCCGCTCACCATTCACTGTATAGGCAGGTTCAGTCTCGTTCGCGCTACCCTCGGCTGCAATAATGTCTCCTTCCTTGTCTTTGAAGATCAGAAGCTTATAATGAAAAATGCCAGTTTGACCAAGATAGACATGACGGGGCAAGACAACCTTAACCTCTAGAATTGCCTTGTTGAACATCCAGGCAAGAGCTTCCAAACGTTTCTGCACCAAAATATCCTCAATCTTGTCCAGTCCTTCAGCGATTCGGCGCGCCACTTCTTCGACTATGTCTTTGCCTGAGCGTAATCCCATTTGGTAAGCCTCCCAAAGTTCCTTGGGAACGTCATGGGCGCCCAAGATCAAACGCATTTTGCCCCCATTTTCGATTAACCCTGCGACACCGCTTGCAGCATGCACAAGAGACTCTACTGAAAAGTAACCTGTAGCACGATCATAAGCCACACTTTCTTTCAACACAGGAATATAGAAGCCTCGGGCAATCCGTTCGCCGCGGCCCTCAAAACTCAGCGCCGTAACTCCAGCTCTTTTCAGTGACATCAAATCACCTGCTCTTGCATATGCTCATAAGAGTCTTACAGAATTTCTGCTTTTAGGTTGCCTTGTGTCACATGAAGTCTCCAAACATGTCAAGAGACTCTTCAGTCAACTGATCATCCCAGCACTTCCAACATATGCCATCATAATCTACGTGATCTTCTTCGCTAATTTCTCGACCGCAAACAGAACAATGAAATCTGTCTATTTCCTTCCTGAGTTCGCGAGCGTTCTCACCACGAGCTTTTCCCAACGCATCTCCCTCGCAAGATGACTACTCTAGGAAGAAGACGTCTTTCTTTATCGGTTTCAATTCAACCTTTTTCAGGGCGTAGTCAACGCATCTGGACACAATGGTTGACACTGGATGTCCAGTTTCTTTCATGAATTCCACCAATTGCTTTCTTGTCTCTTCGGAAGGAGTGAAAGTAATGGAAGAATAGGGCAGTCTCTTTTTCATTCGTGGGTCAACCCCAACTTACCAGAACAATGATCAGCGCGCGCTATATGCTATCTTTGATCGGAGAAGACCACAACATTGGGAGTAGTACAAATCGATTCACACGCGCTCTCTCCAGCCATAATAGTTGCTCCACATTGATTACACTGATGATGGACCCTTGCTTTTTTTCTTAAGATATTTCAGTTCATCATATTTTCCGCATATTTTATCACTTTATAAGATCGTGTCATCAATCCTATTTATAGATAGAATTGAGGGTATTCGAAAAACGCTCTTCTGTGATAGTATTCGACTTTTAACTTCTGTGGACTCCCTGAAACTAAGTTTTCTTATAGCATTCATAGAAAAGAAGTGCCACAAGCCATAAAACTGCGGCAAAAGCAATTACATTCATCAAAGGTGGTCGTATTGTCAGCTTTTCAAGCACCTCTCACGGTAAGAGAAACGATTGATGGCATTCATGAAAAGAAATATCTTCTTCCAGCCATTCAAAGAGAATTCATCTGGGGATCTGACCGAATTGTCAGACTGTTTGATTCGCTGATGCAACAGTATCCTATTGGGTCATTCTTGTTTTGGAACGTTGGAAAGGAGAAAATAAAACAATTCCAGTTCTATGAATTCGTTAGAAACTATCATGAAAGAGACAGTAAGCACAATCCCAAAGCTAATGTCACAGGAAAGGAGACTTTGACCTCAATCCTCGATGGACAACAAAGGCTAACATCATTATACGTCGGGTTGAAAGGGACATATGCAAACAAGATACCTTGGAGAAGATGGGAAAGTCCAGATGCTTTTCCTACGAGGAAGCTATATCTTAACATTCTTTCGAAATCTCCTGAATCTGACATGATTTATGATTTCAGATTTCTGACTCTTCTTGAAGCCTCTATGAGAGATGATAAGAACTATTGGTTTGAAGTCGGCAAAGTGCTTGATTTCACTGGGCTAAGAGACATTACAAAGTATCTTCGAAACAACGGGTTGATTGAAAGTGAATTCGCCGAAGATTGTCTTCACAATCTATATGAAGCTATCAATGAAAAAAGGGTTATCAACTGCTATCTTGAGACCTCTCAGGAATTGGATAAAGTACTGAGCTTATTCATAAGAGTGAATACTGGTGGAGTACCTCTTAAGTACTCGGACATGTTGTTATCCATTGCCACAGCTCAATGGAAGACAAGAGATGCCAGAGAGGAAATAATCAATTTCGTCGATGATATCAATAGAATAGGAGATTTTGCCCCTGCATTTGACAAAGATTTTGTGCTCAAGAGTTGTCTGGTCTTGGCTGACATACCTGATATCGCGTTCAAGGTTGATAACTTTAACATTTCCAACATGAGCAAGATAGAAAACACATGGGAAAACATAATGAAAGCACTAAGAATATCAGTAGAGTTAATCTCAAGCTTCGGTTACGATTATCAAACACTAACCGCAACTTATGGCGTCATTCCCATAGCCTATTTCATTATGAATTCAGACAAAATGGACAATTTTGTTCAATCCTCAAACCACAAAGAGGACAGAAAGAAAATCAGCAAATGGCTCAAGGTCTCGCTCCTCAAGAGGAGTTTCAGCGGTCAACCTGACAATGTTCTCAGACCAATAAGGAAAATTCTCAGCGAGAATCCCGAGGAATTTCCTTATGAGAAGATTGTAGACCATTTCAAGGGAACGAATAAATCACTAACGTTTGCAGAGGAAGATATCGAAAGTCTGCTTGACTACAGATACGGAGAGTCGCATACTTTCTCTGCGCTCTCTTTGTTATATCCAACGTTGGACTTCAAGAATAGATTCCACCAAGACCACATCCACCCCAGAAGTTTCTTCAGATTGTCGGAGCTAAAGAAAAGAAAAATCCCAGAAGAGAAGCAAGAATTCTATTTGAAATATCATGACCACGTAGGCAACTTGCAGCTATTGGAAGGTGTTCCTAACGAAGAGAAATCAAACACAGACTTTGAAACATGGCTTACGAAAACTTATCAAAGCAAAGATGAAAGAAAAGAATACATGAAGAAGCACTTCATACCTGAAAGTATTGACTTGAGTTTTGGCAATTTCAATGAGTTCTTTGAACAAAGAAGCAAGCTCTTGCTACAGAAGTTGAAAGAGGTACTGTCCTAGGAAGTCAAAGTCAGCTAAACATCGAAACGAATCGAAAGACCTCTCTTTTCTTCTGCAATCTGATGTGAATAAAGTGATTGGATAAAAGCAGGATCGGCTGCACAGTCGTGCGTGAACTTCGCTTATATTCTCCTTTTCAAGCTGGTCATTATTGTTTCGTAGGCGAAATATGCTGTGGCCAAGGCCAGCATTGACGTGGAAAACACGTACTCCCTCGTGAGTTCAGATGGCCTGAAGAGGGTTATTTGGAACAGTATGGTCCAAACTGCTGAGCAACATAATGTTCGGATAGTTCAGCTATGACTTTTCCGCAAAAGCGCGCGCTAATGAGCGGCGGTCGAGCACATAGAAAAGTCAGTACCCTCGCTCAGACCTCCTTCAAGCCCTCCGCACGCGCTCAGCTTGAAGCCCATACAAATCCAGTAGGGCCCTTCCCAAAGCCTACGTGCAGTACTAGTACCCTAGGGGGGAGGGGGGGTGGAATAGAAGGGGAAAAACGCGAATACAGGGATGTAGCGCTCCCCGAGAATAGAAGAGAAACAGCAAGATGAAATGAAAAGGCAAACAGATGACGAGCGTGCGCTTTCAATTTTTTCTGCAGACAAAGAATATCTTCCTGCCTTCTTCTCTCAAATCGGCTTCAACGATCTCGAAATACTCAGACAGAGCAGATTTCATCTTTGCAACCGGGTATACTGTTTCTTTAAACCTGTACTTGTGAAGCTGATAAAGTCCATTTGGAAGTTTTTCAAAGATTCTGGAATCCCAAGTCAGCGTGTTGCCCTTCACTATCTCTCTGTCATAGTAGAATCCTTTAGCAAATTCCCTGACTGACGAAGTGGACCTGTTGTATTTTTCCAACCAATGAAGCGTATCTCTCAGCATTTTCGGAGTGTACACATCAAAGATGAACAGCCCATCCCTGTTAAGATGTTCATTCACCGTCTTGAACGTTGATTTCCACTGGGCAAAGTCTTTCAGAAAGTTGACGGCATCGTTAGCAGAGAATACGACATCAAATCTCTCATCAATCTTGAAGTTGTGCATGCTGGAAACAAAAAACTTGCCCCTTGGCATTCTCCTTCTGCAAACCTCAATGTAGCTTCCTTCGACGTCCAAACCGTAGACAGCGTATCTATCGGGAAGATTTACCAAGACCTCTCCAATTCCGCAACCTATCTCCAGAATCTTCTTTGCCTGCTTGCAGTATTCATTTACGAGTTCCAGCACACAGCGTGCCCTCTCCCTTGCTCCTTCCTTGCTTGTAAGTGAACCCCAAAAAGTCACAAACGGTTTTGAAGTCTTGCCTCTATGCTCATACCCGACCATGCACAACCCGCGCGCTAGACTCGCGAACAGTTAGTTTTGACCCAGATTGTATAAGACTTTGCTTCAAACCGCGATCAACGGCTGCTCGCACTTGTTTACAAAGAGCGCGTTAGACTGCTATAAAGGGTG
>Ga0315280_10003116_pt1 | contig 25848 bp, 25 predicted proteins | sample YL17G06_40_MG_FD_203697 | JGI IMG/M metagenome (GOLD analysis project Ga0315280, IMG submission 203697) | Sediment microbial communities from Yellowstone Lake, YNP, Wyoming, USA - YL17G06_40 | ecosystem: Environmental > Aquatic > Freshwater > Lake > Sediment | place: USA: Wyoming | collected...
AACTCTTGAGGCATGCCTCCATCGAGTCGAAGGTGCGGGCGGGACCCGTGTGCTTCATCATCTGTTCGGGAACGACGGTGGGACGCACCACGGCCGAGGTGGCCAAGCTCCCCCGCAGGACGGCCAAGCCGCCGCGAAACACCGGCTGGTCCACGCTGTGGATCACCTCCGGACGCCGCACGCGCGCCTTGCGGAGGTTCTCCTCCACCGTTGCCCCGGTGACGGTCCGGCACTCGAGGTGCAGCCGGCTCCCCAACGATTTCATGACGGCGGGGATGCCTCCCGCCTCGTCGAAGTCCTGCATCGTGTAGGGGCCGCTGGGCCGGACGGCCACGAAGCAGTCCACCTCTTTCGAGAGCGTCTCAACCGTCTCCAGCGTGATCACGTCTCCGAGGTCAAGCTCTTGGGCCAGGGCCAGGATGTGGAGCACGGCATTGGTGGAGCCGCCGATGGCGTGCAGAACACGGATCATGTTCTCCAGGGCCTGCGGCGTGATGATCTGGCTTGGGCGGAGGTCTTCCCGCAGCAGCGTCATGATCTGCCGCCCGGCCTGCTTGGCGAACCAGAGGCGCTGGGCCGAAACCGCCGGCGCCGTGCCGGACCCGGGAAGGGCCAGGCCCACCGCCTCCGCGAGGCATTGCATGGTGTTCGCCGTTCCAAGCAGGGCGCACGAGCCGGCGGTGGGGCACACGGCATCCTCCAGCTCGGCCATGGCCTCGGGAGAGAGATGCGGCTTCCCGACGCCGCAGGCCCAGGTCTCGGCGTCCAGGTCGGTGATGATGGTGTCTTTGCCCCGGAACCGCCCGGCCAGCATCGGGCCGCCCGGAACCAGGATGGCAGGAAGATTCAGCCGCGCCGCCGCCAAGAGGTGGCCCGGCACGTTCTTGTCACAGCTGCTGATCAGCACCAGGCCGTCGAAGCAGTGGATCTCGGCGCAGGTCTCGACGTCGGCGGCGATGAGGTCCCGCGTCGGCGTGTCGAAGCGGACCCCCGAGCGGCCCACATCCATGGGGCACTGGCCGAACCCGCCGAACTCGTAGGGCGTCCCGCCGGCCTGCCAGATACCGGACTTGACCGCTTCCGCCACGCCCTTGAGGTGCGAGTGGCCGGGGCTGGTCTCGCTCCAGGTGTTGGCCACGCCGATGCGGGGACGCCGGATGTCCTCGTCGTCGAATCCCATGGCCTTGATCAAGGCCCGCGTGCGGGCCATCCCCGGTTGGCCGAACGCCGTCACCGATGTCTCTCGCGTCATATCCTCGTCCCGCCCCCCGCCGTCTCCATTCCCGCCTGGCGCTCCGCTCTTTCACTGTCGCAATTCGCAAGTCGAAATTCGAAATCGTTCCCGCTCCCCCTCGCCCTCCCGCCCCCTCTCCCCTCTGTCCTTATCGCCCCTGCGCCCCTGCGTTCTTTCCTCACCCCCTCACCCCTTCAGCCCGCTCATCACCACGGCCTGGACCACCCACTTCTGCAGGACGAGGAAGATGACCAGGATAGGCAGGATGCTGAGCATGGCCGCCGCGGTGAGCAGGTTGTTCTCGATGAAGTACATGTTGGTGAAGCTCATCAGACCCATGGTGACCACTTTCATGGAGGGCGAGTTGATGACGATCAGGGGCCAGAAGAAGCCGTTCCAGCTCCACATGAACTTGATGATCAGCAGGGTGGCCAGCGCCGGCTTCACCGAGGGCAGGATGACCTTGAAGAAGATTCGCAGTTCGCCGCAGCCGTCAATGCGCGCCGCGTCGATGTAGTCGTTGGGGATGACTTCGATGGCCTGGCGCATGAGGAAGACCCCAAACACGCTGACCAAGTCCGGGGCGACGATCCCCCCATAGGTGTCCAGCAGCCCCAGGCGGTTCATCCACATGTAGAGGGGGACCACCACGGACTGGAAGGGCACCATCAGGATGCTGACGATGCCGAGGAAGAAGACGTCCCGGCCGGGGAAGTGGAACTTGGCGAAGCCATACCCGGCCAGTGAAGAGACCACCAGGCTGCTCACGGCGGAGATCGAGGCCACGAGGGCGCTATTGAACAGATAGCGGCCGAACGGCTCGCGCTGGAACACCTCCCAGTAGTTCTGCAGGTAGGTCCAGTGGTCAGGGAAGATCTGGAGCGGCACGCGCTGGATCTCCGGCGCGGTCTTGAGCGAGGTGACGGCCATCCAGAAGAAGGGGAAGAACATCGTGAGGGCGCCGCAGGCGACGAGCAGTGCGCCGACCCAGCGCAGACGCCGGGTCCGGGCGCACAGGGAGAGCGCCTCCCCCTTGGCAGCGCCGGCTTCGGCGCCTAGTACTCGACCGGTTTGCGAAAGATTCGCCATTGCGCCAACGTCACGACGAGCAAGGTGAGGAACACGAACACGGCCATGACCGACGCATCGCCCATCCGGAAGTACTTGAAGGCTGTGTCGTAGAGCAGCATGATGACGGTCTGGCTGGCGCTGGCCGGTCCGCCTTGCGTCGTGGCGTACACCTGGTCGAAGACCTGGAAGTTGAAGATCAGCTCCAGGATGCAGACCATGAGGATCTGCGGATTAAGGAGCGGGAGCGTGATGTGTCGCAGCCGCTGGAGGCCGCTGGCGCCGTCAATGGAGGCGGCCTCGTAGTACTCGCCGGGGATGGATTGCAGGGCCGCCAGGAAGATCATGGTGTCGAAGCCGAGGCGGAGCCAGACGTTGATCACCGCGATGGACGGGCGCACCTGGGTCAGGCTCTGCAGCCACTTCTGGGGCAGGATGCCGGCGAAGGACAGGAAGTAGTTGAGGATGCCGTAGACCGGGTCGTACATCCACTGCCAGATAAGTGACGCGGCGACGAGAGAGGAGGCGAACGGCAGGAAATACATGAGCGCCCAGGCGCTTCGCCAGCGGAGGTTTCCGATCCGGTTCAGTCCGAGGGCCACCGCCACGGCGAGGACCACGGTGGTGGGGACGGACATGAGGAGCAGGCTCACGGTGTTCTTCACCGCGGTCCAGAAGGTCGGATCGGTTACGACCTTCTCGTAGAGACGAGTGCCGACGTACCGGCTGGCCCCTCCCGGAATGGTCCGGTAAAATGAGCCGATGACGGATTGCACGAGGGGCAGGAGGAAGACAGAGCTGAAGAACAGCACGGCCGGCAGGGCAAAGAGGAACCCCGTGCGCCGCTGGCGGTCCAGATAGCTCTTTGGGAAGGCGATACGAAGCCAAGGGCGCATGGGGTCGGCGACTCGGCGATCAGGCAATTGGGCGGTTCGCCAATTCGGGGACAGGCAATCTGGCAACAGGTATGCCCAGTTGCCAGATTGCCCAATTGCCAAATCGCCAGCGTCTAGTCCTTTAGGATCCGATCCATCTTGGCGGCGGCGGCGTCCAGGAGCTCCTTTGGTTGCCCCTTGCCATACAAGACGCCTACCACCGCCTCGCCGAAGGCCGTGGCCAGTTCGTTCGACTTCGGGTGGTAATAGGTCGGCGGCACCGGCTGGGCCAGCATCTCCTGGGTGGAGATGGAGTCGGGCCGGGACTTCACGTAGCTGGAAGTGAGATTCGCCTTCCAGACCGGCAAGATCCCCTGGAGCTGGTGCTGCTCCATATCATCCTTGGCGTTGCTAATAAAGCGCATGAACTCCCACATCACCTGCTTGTTGGAGCTGTTCTTGTAAACGAGATTGGTCCAGGGGAAGAGGTTGCCGGCACCCGGACAGGTCTTCTCGCAGGGCAGCGGGTAGATCTTGAAGTTGACGTCCGGGGCGTTCTTCCTGACCCAGCCGTAGAACCAGGACTCGCGGAAGATCACGGCCGCCCGCTTCTGGCCGAAGGCGTCCTCCGGGCTGCCCAGCGCCAGGCTGGCCACCTTGTACTTGTTGATGAGATCGCCGAAGAACTGGAGAGCGGCCACCATCTGGGGGCTGTTGGCATAGCCGGTGGCCTTCTCCAGATCCGGGCTCAGCATGCGGGCGCCCCAGGCGTGGGCGAAGGGCAGGAACTTATCCGTGATGCCCACCGGATGCCCCTTGTGGCGGAGGGCGAAGCCGACTTGCTGTTCGCCTATGGTGAGCTTCTTCATCGCCGCCAGCCACTCGTCGAACGTCTTGGGGGGCTTGTCGGGATTCAGGCCGGCCTTCTTGAACATGTCCACGTTGATGTACATCTGCTGGAAGTTACCGTGCTCGATGGGGATCCCGTAGCGCGCGCCCTTCCACATGCCGACGGGCAGCATGTAATCGGGCAGGTTCTGCTCCCAGATCTTCGCCAGATCGGCGGGCATTTTATCGCAGAAATCGTACTGCCCGCACCACTGGTGCGTCATCCCGTTGAAAAAATCGGGGGCACCGCTCCTCCCCATGAAGGCCGCCAGGTACTTGGCCTCATAGCCCTGGTACGGGATGGTCACCACCTCCACCTCGTAGCCGCTCTTCTTGGCGAACTCCTTCCCTTTGGTCGCGTACCACTGGTTGAAGTCCGGGTTCTGTTCCCAGTGGGTCCAGTAGACCAGCTTCTTCTGCTGAGCATTCGCATTGCCTATCAACCCCGTCAGAACGAGCATCCCGATCAGACAACTAAGCACAACCCATGCAGACCTTCGCATAGCCGCCCCCTTTCTGAGGTCCCGTGCAAGAGGCGATAAGAACCTGCAACGCGCCACGTTACTCCTCGTGACGTCCATGTCGGACGCGGTCTCATGATGTCATGCTGCCAAGTTCTGGGTGTCCTCCGTCTTGCCTCAGAACATCTGGACCCGAAGAGGGGAACTGGGGTGGCCGGCATCCCCGCCGTTTGGAAGGCGCAGGGGCAGCGACCGCGGGTAAATCTTGCAGGAGGGGTAAATGTTAGTGGCAACCCCCCCGAGTGCCCATGAAAAAAACGCCCGTTTGCTCCACGGATACACCCTCTGATCGCACCGGTCGCTGGTTCGGAGTGCACTCGAGTAGCCTAGCACTCGAATGGAAAGATTCAGTGAATCTTCTTGACGCGAGTCTGAAGATTAAACTATAAAAAAGCTCCATGAAACGTCAAGGTTTATTTTCAGCCCCTGATTATGGTCCAGGAATTCACGCAGATTTCGGAATCCACCGCCCACGATCTGAAGGATGGGATCATTCGCGGCGAGCTGAAGGGCGGCCAGCGCCTCCGATCGAGAAGATGTCCGCGAAGTACGGGGTGAGCGATACTCCGATCCGGGATGCCTTCCGCTACCTGTCCAGCCTCGGCTTCGTCGATCGCCGGAATAGCGCGCTCTTTCCGCCAAGGCCGCTCATAACTCAGGTTGTGTCAATGAAGACAAACGGCATGGGCGGCCGTTCCCCGGCAGGCAAGGTCATCCCGGGGCCTTGCGCTTGCCGGCCTCAGTTGGAGGCGCCGGAGGAATTGCCGATGATTCCCCCAAACAGCTCTGCCCGAGGGCTGCCGCCGGCTAGAGCCAATGTCGTGCCCCCCTTCCGTCATGTCCAATCGTTCTGTATGGAGGTGACCGCATGAAGCGACTCGAGGTCAGGATCGTCCCGTTGGAGGAAGTCACCGACGAGGAGTTTGCTCCCTATGGGCAGATTATGGGCCGAGAAAAAGGGGATCCAAAGGTATCCAGAGAAATGCTGAAATACTGGACCAAGACTGCGGATTTCGGGCCCGAAGAAGATGAGCAGGTCGATTGCGGACTGCTCGTCTGTAACAGGAATGCGCGAACCGTCAGGTACTTCGAAAGACATCCGGAAACGTCGGAGAACTTCGTGCCGGTTGAAGGAGAATGTATTTTCGTCATGGCCCCAATAGATATTTCGAACGATAAACCGGATGTTTCTCGCATCAAGGCATTCTATCTGAATGGCAAACTGGGAGTCGCGTTGCCCAAGGGGAATTGGCACTGGCCTCCCATCCCGTTGGGCGACTGCGTGAAGCTCGTGCTGGTGAAAAAAGGGAAAAACTTCCAGCGGCAAGATTTCGCAGAATTGAAAGACCTGGGCATCGACGAGCTGGTAATACGGCTCTGATGTCGATTGTGCGAAGGTAGGCTGCGAACCCCCCTGTGGTGAAGTGCCCCCTGGCGGTCGGATTCGGCGAGGCATCGCTTGCTGCGGAATGAACACTTCGTCGGATCTCTGGGCAGATGCCCCTGTTTCCCTCAGACTTGAGTGGTGGCCGCCACCATCGGGCCAACTATCGTCCCGCTCCCGGACGTGAAAAGTGGGGCCACGAAAAGGACCTTGCTAGATAAGGCTGGCCCCAAGACCCAGCGTGGAGGAGCAGGGCGCGGCTTCCGGCAGGCGAGGCGATCTCTTGTCTTCCCTCCTGCCCCCGGGCATTCTGCTGCCGCTCGCACGAAGTTGGCTCGACGGCCAACTGCGGCCCGACGTTGAAGCGAAGCACTCCAGCCTTTGCCCGGATCGCCTTGCAGCCGTGATCCCGGCGAACCTGGTACCGGGACAAGGCAGACTGGCCCAGATCAGACTCCAGTTGGACGCCGGATTCTGGTCGCCAGTGCCGCGAGCGCGGGGTTCGTGGGTGTCTGCTGGGATAAAAGGAGGAAGGAAGCAATGAGGTCGCACCGGGAGGACTGTATCTATTGTGCTAAAGACGAACGGCTGTCCCGTATCTTGATTGAGATCTGCAAGCTGGAGACCTCAACGCTGTTCTTGTTTCGAGAGCAGACGTACAGGGGGAGATGCGTCGTTGCTCTGAATGCGCATGAAACTGAGCTGTTCCGGCTGGATCGCGAAACCCTGTGCGCATTCTCGCGGGATGTGGCGAAGACCGCCGCTACGCTCCAGCGGGCATTCGGGGCGGCGAAAATCAACTACGCGATCTACGGTGACCTCGTTTCCCACCTCCATTATCACGTGGTTCCGAAACATAAGAACAGCCACAATTGGGGGGAGCCATTCGCCGTACAGCCATCCCCGGAAGAATACCTCAGCGAGGAAGGCTACAAAGAGGTCATCACGACGATCAAAGAGCACCTTTCTGAATGATTCCCTGCGAGGTCCGCGATCGGTCTCTCATCCATTCGATGGTCGCCCGGTCGGCCGTGCCCCGGAGGGGGAGGAGATTGCGACTGGGATCGGTTCGCAATAGGTGACACCTTTTGTTCCGCCGCATGCGCGCCTTCGGCGCGTGGAATGGTGCCGCACGTGAGCCGAACGTTCCGGCACCGATGACCACCAGCGTCGATGTTTCATCCGCGCCAGGATCTCCCGTCGCTGGGCGGCCACGATGGGCTCGGCGTGCCCCGGAATGATGTGTATGCGCGGCCGCGAGGCAAAGCAGCCGACGACCTCGAGATAACGTTCGCCGTCCATGTGAAACGGCACGCCCATCCGCTCGAGTTCCCGCAGGGTCTCGGATGCGTCCTCCGTTACGATCCGGGCCAACCGGTCGTCTCAGGTCCCGGCCGCGGCCGCTAGGATATCCGTAGTGCTCCTCCGGGTTGTCTTCGGGATCAACCAACCCATCGGCAGCATTGTAGCTTGCTGCCTCTGCGACCTTGGCGGCGCTGGTGCCGCTCTTGGCGAATTCCCCCTTCATCCGTGTCAATCCGTACCGGACGCGAGATTCTGACGGCTCGACCTACGGCCACGGGGGACGCGCGGGCGATCCCGAGGTGAGAGGAGGTGCTGAGGCGTCGCGCGGGGGTCAGCCCCCGATGGCGGACATGGGTCGGGACGGCTTGACGAAGTCCGGCTGGTTGATCTTGTGGCCAGGTTCCTTTTTCCAGACGGCCGCGATGAGGAAGTCGGCGATCTCCTCGTCGGTCGCGCCGGAGCGCAGGAGCCCCTTGAGGTCGTGCTCGTGGAGGGAGAAGAGGCAGGTCCGGAGATGCCCGTCGGCGGTGATGCGGATCCGGTTGCAGCGATCGCAGAACGGCTCCGTGACCGACGCGATCACCCCAATGGACCCGCGGCCGTCGGCAAAGCGGTAGACCGTAGCGGGCTCGCTCCCATTGTTGCCGACCGGCGCCAAGGGGAAGGCGGCATGGATGCGGGCCAGGATCTCCGCCCCGGGCACCACGGCCTTCATGCTCCACTCGCCCTGGGCGTCCAGCGGCATGTATTCGATGAAGCGGACCTGGTAATCGTTCTCCCGTCCCAGCCGGGCGAAATCGCCCAGCTCGTCGTCGTTATACCCGCGCATGATGACGCAGTTGATCTTGATGGGGGCGAGTCCCACCTCGCGGGCCAGCCGCATCCCCTCCAGGATCGTGAAGACCAGTTGTCCGTCGCGCCGAACCATGCGCTCAAACCGCTCCGGCTGGAGCGAGTCCAGGCTGACGTTGATGCGCTTCAGCCCCGCCGCGGCCAACCGCCCGGCCTTTTCCTTGAGGAAGAAGCCGTTGGTGGTCATGGAGAGGTCCAGGCTCGGCTCCAGCCGGGTCAGGCCCTCGATCAGGACATCGATATCCTGGCGCATCAACGGCTCGCCGCCCGTCAAGCGCATCGTCCGGATCCCCAGATCGATGAAGACGCGGGCCAGGCGCAGGATCTCTTCGAAGGTCAGGATCTCGCGCTTGGCGAGCCAGGCCAGACCCTCGGCGGGCATGCAGTAGATGCAGCGGAAATTGCACCGGTCCGTCAACGAGATCCGAAGATCGTCAATGACCCGACCGAAGCTATCTTTCAATCGCGACACGGCCAGGGACCTCTCATCCAAATCGATCCGGCACCCCGGCAATTCGGCAACCAGGAGCACCAGGTTGCCCGGTTGCCTGATTGCCGGGCCCTATTTCTGCGGGGGCGCTGCCTCGGCCAATTCCGGTTTCTGCGGCGGTGCCGCCTGGATCAATTGCGGAGTCTCGGGCGTGGGATAAAATCTGTCGGCGTGGAGCGCAGTCTGGTCGAACACCAGCCCCAGCCGATTGAAGGCGCCGATCTCGAAGTTCCCCGTCCACATGGTGATGGCGTCGAAGGGGCAGACCTCCACGCACAGGTTGCAGTACATGCACAGGTTGTGATCGATGACGAACTCGACGGGATGGCGCTCCTTCCCCTTGCCCGCTCCGAGGATCGTGATGCAGCGGGTCGGGCAGATTTTGGCGCACGCATCGCAGGCGGTGCACTTGAGCTTCCCGGTCGCCAGGTCAATGGTCAGGACGTGGCGATTCAGCGAGCGCAGGGGCAGGCGCCGCCGCTCCTTCGGATACTGCACGGTGATCGCCGGGGTGAACAGGTGGCGAAGGGTCACCCCCATGGACACCAGGATGCTCAGGAATCCCAGCCACACATCACGCATGTATGCGATCATGTTCCCCTCGTCATCCGGATGGCAACCCGTCAATTTGGCAATCGGGCACTTGGGAAAAAACAACCACACTTCCCAATTGCCGGGTCGCCGAGTACCCTCTGGGCGCGCCTGATTGCCGGTTCTCTCAGGCCTTGGCCCCCGCCGGCAGCATCTCGGGGACGGCCACGGCCGGCAATTTCTTCTTGGCGATCGTCTCCTGGGTGATCTTCTCCTGCAGCTTCAGGACGCCGAACAGGAGGGCTTCAGGCCGCGGGGGGCAGCCAGGCACGTAGACGTCCACCGGGACAATCCGGTCCACCCCCTTTACCACGTGGTAGGAATCCCAGTAGAACGGGCCGCCGGAGATGGCGCAGGCGCCCATGGCGATCACCCACTTCGGATCGGCCATCTGCTCGTACAGCGTCTTGATCCGCGGGGCCATCTTCTCCGTGACGGTGCCGGCGACGATCATCACGTCGGACTGGCGTGGCGAGGGCCGGAAGACACCCGCCCCGAACCGATCCATGTCAAACCGCGAAGCACCCGTGCACATCATCTCGATGGCGCAGCACGCCAGGCCGAAGGTCAGCGGCCAGGGCGAGTTCTTCCGCGCCCAATTGAACAGCCAGTCGAGCGATGTGGTGACCACGCCCGGCTCGAATCGTCCCTCCAACAAACCCATGCCAGGGCTCCTTTCCGTTTCTCCGGCCTCCCGGAAAGGTCAGGCTTCCCGAGAGCCCGTCCTCGGCGTCCGTCACGTCCGGGTCAGTTGATCAACGATGGCATCGGCCATCTCGCGCGTCGTGGCGGTCCCCCCGAGGTCCCGGGTGACCCTCTTTCCACCCTTGAGTACGGCCCGGATGGCCCCGTCCAGGGCCAGGGCCGCCTTCTCCTCGCCCAGGTGCCGCAACATCATCCCGCCGGACATGGTGATCGCCAGGGGATTGGCGATCCCCTTGCCGGCGATGTCGGGTGCGCTGCCATGAACCGCCTCGAAGACGGCGCACTCCTCCCCGATGTTGGCGCCGGGCACCACCCCCAGGCCGCCCACCAGGCCGGCCCCCAGGTCCGAGATGATGTCACCATAGAGGTTGGCCATCAAGAGGACATCGAAGCGGGTCGGATCGCGCACGAGCTGCATGCACGCGTTGTCGACGATCAGCTCCTCGTAGGCGACCTCCGGAAACTCCCGGCTCACCCGCCGGCAGCATTCCAGGAACAGGCCGTCCGACAGCTTCATGATGTTGGCCTTGTGGATGGCGGTGACCCTCTTCCGCCCTTCCCGCCGGGCCAGGGCGAAGGCGTAGCGCGCGATGCGGAGCGAGGCCTTCTCGGTGATGAGCTTGAGTGTCTCCACGACGCCCGGCACGACCACATGCTCGATGCCGCAGTACAGATCCTCCGTGTTCTCCCGGACCACCACCATGTCCACGTCCGTATAGCGACTGGCGACGCCGGGCAGGGACTTGATGGGCCGCACGCACGCGAACAGGTCGAGGCCCTTGCGCAGGGCGACGTTGACGCTGGGCCGGCCGACCGCCACCTCGGTGGTCAGGGGCGCCTTGAGGGCGATCCGGTTCCGCCGGATGCTGGCCAGCGTGCTCTCGGGGAGCGGGTCACCCCCGTACTTCATGCTGACGCCGTGGCCGGCCTCGACCGTTTCCCACTGGATCGAGACCCCGGTGGCATCCAGGATGCGGACGGCCTGCTCCGCCACCTCCGGTCCGATCCCGTCTCCCGGAATCAACGCGACCTTATGCTGCATTGCCTCCGCCCCCACCCATCGAACGCTGCCCCGCCGCTCCCCCGCTCCCCTGCTCCCTTGCGGGCCTTGCTCAGTTCACCAGCGCGCGAATGTACACCGGCACCCGCTCGCGCCGGGTGAGATTTTCACACGCGCGACACGCCTCCGGCAGCGGCCGGGCGGAACATCGCAGGCACGCCTCCAGGACCGAGAGCGCCTCCGTCATCTCCTGCCGAAGGACGAGGTACTCCCGCAGACCTCTCTCCACATCGGTAAGACTGCGGGTCAACGCAGCAGCGACATCGCGAGCGCCCTCGGCCCCGGTCTGGGCCGCCTTGCGCCGCTCCAGCATCTGCCTGATCCTGGCCAAGGGAACGCTGAGACTGCGGAGATCCCGGATGAACCGGATGCGGTCACAGGCCTCGGAGCGGTACAGGTGGAGCCCGCCGCGTGACCGGTGCGCCGCCTCGATCAGCCCCAGGCTTTGATAATACCGGATGGTCCGGAGGGTCACGCCGGTCCGCCGGGCGACTTCCCCGATCTTGAGAAGCTCGCCAGATCCTTTGACCTTCACCATGGCCGCCATCATAGCCAACGTATCAAGACATGACGTTACTGTCAATGTGAAAGGCGAGCAGTAAATCCAAAGGGTTGGCAGACCGAACGACGGCCCGCCGAGGGCGCGTCTCACCTCGTTAAAGCCGTTCACCCCTTGCTTCGCTGACCGAAGGCCGCCATTGCCTCGTCGAGAAGGTCCCCAGGACACTCCCGGTACTTGGGCGAAAAATGGAAGACAACCAGCCGCCGCGCATGCGCCTCGGCCGCCAGCCAGCCGGCCTGAGCGGCCGTCAGGTGGAATCGCGCCGCGGCACGATCGTGATCCCGCTCGGGGTAGGCGGCCTCGCAGTAAAAGGCGTCCGCGCCTTGGGCCAAGTGCGTGATCTTCTCCGCATTCCCGGTGGAATTCACGGCATCCGTGATGTATGCCAGCTTCTGGCCCGGGCTCACCCGCACCACGTCACGGCGCAGGTCTCCCAAAGGAAGAATTCGTTCGACCCGCCTCCCGTCTTCGGACCAGGCAATGCGAATGGGATGATCTTCCGGGGCTCCGGCGCGGATGGCGCGCTTGAGGTCCATGAGCCATGGCCCCACCGGCAGGCCCAGCGCCTCCAGGCCGGCCCTGTCCACGTTCAGGTGGATCGTCTCTTCCAGCGCGAACGCGAGGCAGAGGATGCGGTGATCCAGGTGGGTCGCCCTGACGCGGAACTGTGGCTCCTCCAGCACCATGCCGTCAAAGGCACGCGGGGCCGGATCGTCCCGGCGGAGAAATCCCTCCGGACAGGCGAAGCGGGCCGTCACGACCCGGTCGGGCCACACCTCGTGCACCTCGATCGTCAGGGTGTAGCCTTCCACGATGTTCCAGGTGTACCCGCGAAGTTTTCCCTCCACGTGACCGATGAACCCGGGTGGCCCGTACATCCGCAAACCCTTCGGCCGCCCGAGCAGCACGCGCAGGAGATGATCGAAGCCGACGAAATGATCCACGTGTGTGTGCGAGACGAAGACATCCGTGATCTTGAGGAGGCGACCGGCCGAGAGGGTGGTGATATCTCCCAGGTCGAACAGGAGGGCCCGCCGCTCCCAGGGCAGCGACACGTACAGCGCCGGATCGCCGAACAGATCGTTCACGAGGAAGGCGCGGAAGCTACTCGCCATCGCCCATCGGCACCAGCCGCCACGAGAGGGTGGCGGATCACTGACTCGCCGCTTTGTTCGTATCCTGCAGGCGCCGCCCTTCCTGATCGAGGGCCGGCGCCAGGCGCCGCTCCAGACCCCGCCTGGTCACATCTACTGGTTGGGCCGCCCCGCTCCCCCCAGACGCCCCCGGGGCCGTCCGGAGGGTCTCCTGGATCCTGGCGCCCTCTTGCAGGTAGGAGGCGACCAGGTATCCAACGATGGCCAGCGCAAGGAGTAAGCCGGCGATGCCAAGGAACTTCATGCGGCCCTTCCCTGTCTGTGAATCAGGATTCACGTGCGCCGCGCGGAGTCCGGCTGCGTAGTCTACCGCCCTTTCGTCGAAACGCAACCAGAAACCATGGCACATCGCGCGACCGAGACAAAACAAAAGCGGCGCCGGTGAGGCGCCGCCTCGTAGCCCCCTGTTGCTGCCCATCCGTGGGGTTATTTCTCGACCGGATACCCCTTGGCCGCCCAGTCGATGATCCCGCCCTCCAGGTTGTAGATCTTGGTGAGACCCACGGCGGCAGCCACCTCGCAAGCGACCGCGCTCTGAATCCCCTGGGCGCAGTAGAAGACGGCGCCCTCGCCGTGCAGGTACTTGCGCGGGGACAAAAGCAGGGCATTCAGGGGAACCAGCGTGGCTCCCGGGATGTGCCCGTCCTTCCATTCGCCGGGCTCCCGCACGTCGATCCAGACGATGCTGTTGCTGTCGTGCAGTTCTTTGCCTTTGGCGGCGTCCACCCGTTCGAACGGTTCCTTCAACTGTTGCTGCACCATACTCTGACCTCCCTCCCCTCGGCCCGATCGCGCCGCCCCCATGAGGGGCCGCGGCGTCTGGAATCTGGATTGTCACGCGGCCCAGATGCTAGCGGAACAACTGTGCGGGGTCAAGGCCTGGTCGGATCTCTTCCTTCGCCGGGGTGATTCAATTCTGTGGAATCTCCCGGGGGGCGATGATATGCTTTGGCCGTTGGACCTGACCTTGGCCACTGCAGGAAATGGGTGCTGGCCCACCCCACTGCGCCTCGGCGTCCGATCGGATCCCGGGCGCCACGCACACGGCGTCGCTTACGAGGGGACGCGAATGAGCGACAGGGTTGAAGCGCGGCGCACGCCGCGGTTCAAGACCAGGCGGAACGTCCGAATCATCCTGCCGGAGGGAGAGGCGATCTTGGGGACGATGCAGGATGTGAGTCTGGGCGGCATGTTGGTCGCCGTCCCCGTCGAGGTGGAACTCGGGCGAACGTATCGGATCGAGGTGGTGGATTCCGAGGGAGTGTTTTGTCTGCGCGGGGAAGCCCTGCGCCTTCACCTGCCTCCCCGCTCGGCCGGCGGAAGCCAGGGCTCGGGATTCAAGATCGGGTTCGAATTCGTCGGCACCGATCCCGCAGGGGGAGAGAGGCTGGCTCGGCTCCTGGCGGAGGTCGCGGCCTAGGCCCAACTCGAAACGATCAACCGCCCCCGATGGTCCCCCCTACCCGCCAGACCCCCGTCCTGATGCCAGGGCGCATTCCCGCCCCTGATGAAATGCCTTCAGATTCAGGTCGGCGGCCTCGGCCTTCGTGAACCGCGTGCGAATGGCAGCCTCCCAGTCGTCTACCGCGAGGGGCAGCACGGCCGAGGCGGCACCCATCAGGATCGTTCCCGCCAGCCGCGGGCTGCCGGCCTGGACGGCCAGCGCCGAGGCCTCGACCGGAATGAACGACCCGTCGAAGGCTCGAAGATTCGCCAGGGGATCGTCCGGGTACTTGAAGAGCCCCAGGTTCACGACCGGAGGAGCCACCTGCAGACAGTTCACCATCAGGGTCCCTCCGGACCGCACCTCCGACCGCCAGCGCAGCGCCTCGGCCTCCTCGAACGCCACCAGGAGATCCACCTCCCCGCTGGAGATGACGGGCGAATAGACCCTCCGCCCGATGCGCACGTGGCTGGTCACCACCCCGCCCCGCTGGGCCATGCCGTGGACCTCGCTCTTCTTCACGTCGTAGCCCGCGCGCACGCCGGCCTCGGCCAAGAGCTGGCCGGCGGTGAGCACCCCCTGCCCCCCGATCCCCGCCAAGAGCACGTTCAGCGTCCGCGCGGCGAGAGGGTCCGTGCCCTCCCGTTTTTCTCGATTCCCGGTCATGATCGACTCTCTCAGGCCTGTGGGCCGCTCGGGACGGCGGCCGGCCTCGTCGAGGCCACGGGGACGATCGCCTTGGGGCCGCAGGTCTGGACGCACAACTCGCACCCGTTGCAGCCCGCGGGATCGATCGCCACATAACTCAATTCCTTGTCCCTTCCATTGGGGAGGCGGACCACCTCCCGCCGGATCACCTGGATGGCGGGGCACCCCGTCTTGAGGCAGGCGCCGCAGCCGTTGCACAGCTCGTCCATGACCTCATAGGGCTGGGGCCGGTGGAACTCCTCGATCAGGACGCAGGGCCGGTCGGTGATGATCACCGACGGCCCCTGGTAGGCCAGGGCCTCCTTCACCGCCCGGTACACCTCGGGCAGCTTGTACGGATCCACGACCTGGACGTGCTCGACCCCCAGGGCCTTGCACAGGGCGACGAAGTCCACGGCTTTGGTCTTCTCCTCCTGGAGGGTAACGCCGGTCCCCGGATGCTCCTGACCGCCCGTCATGCCCACAGTCCGGTTGTCCAAGATGAAGACCGTCACGTTGCCGCCGTTGTACACGATATCCAGGAGACCGGTCATCCCTGAATGGAGGAAGGTGGAATCGCCGATCATGGCGACCACCTTCTGCTCTTTCCCGGCCAGACGATAGGCCTTGTCGATGCCCAGGGCATTGCCCAAGCTGGCCCCCATGCAAACGCAGGTATGGGTGGCGTTCCAGGGGGATCCCACCCCCAGCGTGTAGCAGCCGATGTCCCCCGTGATGACCAGGTCCCGCATCTTCCCCAGGGTGTAGAAGACACCCATGTGCGGGCACCCGGCGCAGAGCGTGGGGGGTCGCGGGAACGGCATCAGCTCCATGTCGGGCGGCGACGCGGATTCGGGCGCGGACTCGCCGACGCCATCCAACGCGGCTCGGACGCGTTGCGGCGTCAGTTCACCGATCCGGGGGAGCTTCCCGACGCTGTCCACCCGGATCCCCATGGCCAAGACGTCGGCCTCCACCAGACCCTCCAGCTCTTCCACGATCCAGAGCCGCTTCACCCTGGAGGCGAACTCGCGGATGCGCCCCTCCGCCAGGGGGAAGGAAAAACCCAGCTTGAGGAACGAGGCGTCCGGGAACGCCTCGCGGGCGTACGCGTAGGCCGGGCCGCTGGCGATGATCCCGATCTCCCGGTCGCCCCACTCCGTCACATTCAGGGGGCTGGCGTCAGCCAGGCGCCTTAGGTCCTTGATGCGCTGGAGAACCTTGGGATGCTTTTTCCGGGCGTGCGCCGGCAGGATCACGTACTTGGCCGGCTCTTTTGAAAAACCGAGGAACGGCGGGGTCGCTCGCTCACCCAGGCTCACCAGCCCTCGCACGTGGCTGATCCGGGTCGTCAGGCGCATGATCACCGGGGTATCCATCTCTTCGCTGAGGCGGAGCGCCTCGCCCACGAAGGCCTTGGCCTCATGGCTGTCGCTGGGCTCCAAGAGGGGCACCTTGGCGAAGCGGGCGAAGTAGCGGGTGTCCTGCCCGTTCTGGGAACTGCTCATCCCCACATCGTCCGACACCACGATCACGAACCCACCCCGCACCCCGATGTACGAGCCGGTCATCAGGGGATCGGCCGCCACGTTCAGCCCCACATGCTTCATGGAGACCAGGGATCGCGCCCCGGCCAGGGAGGCGCCCATCGCCACCTCGAAGGCGACCTTTTCGTTGGGGGCCCACTCTGCATACACGCCCGGATAGCCGGCAAAGGCCTCGAGTATCTCCGTAGCCGGGGTGCCGGGATAGCTGGAGCCCACCGTCACGCCCGCCTCCCAGGCCCCTCGGGCCACCGCCTCGTTTCCCGACATCAGGATCCGTCCCGTGGTCGGCGGGGCAGACCTGCCATGCGATCTGCTCATTCCGGTGTCCTTTCCTCAAGAAGCATCGTCTTCTCCTGTTGAGAAAAAGGCAGCCCCAGAAGGGTAACCGAGAGCGGCTCGGTAGTAAATAGCGAAATGCATTATGTTCGAGAATCTGAAAACGCGTTCGTCTCACCCGGCAATCCCTCCGGCTTCCAGGCTGCTCTTGGCCATCCCATCCCGGCGGCCACGTTCTTCTGTTCTTTGCCTCACACGAATTTGAAATTGATACCGATATGGCTCGTGATACGATCCTTTCACCCCGGCGGACTCGGCGCGTCTCTCCACTTCTCATATGCGGTCCACTTTGAATTTCGGGCCGCAGGACTCTGGATACGAAACATTCCCTCGGCGACATAGACGTGATATTCTCACCCTCAAATAGGTGAAGACCGGTTTCACGTTGACGCGTTCACTTCACGGGCATGGCGCATTTGCTGTCTGGGTCCGTTCGCAGGCGGAGCGCTCGGAAAGACGGAGTTCCTTTCACGCCGTGTGCCCCGGCAAGAAGGCCGGAGAAAAGGTCCGGACGGCGATCCATGACTTCGAGGGTGACCAGACCTACAGCGAAAAGCCGGGCCATAACTTTACCCTCAATGCCACGTTCGCCGAGGTGAGGCCGGAAAGCTACGACGCCCTGGTCATTCCGGGCGGCCGCGCGCCGGAGTACATCCGCTTGAACGAGGCCGTGCCCAAGACGGTACGGCATTTTGCCGAGGCAAACAAACCCATCGCCGCTGGATGCGGCCCACGTGGACGGCAAGCTCGTCAGGGCCCCTGCCTGGCCGGCGCATCCCGCGTGGCTGGCGAGATTCCTGGAGGTGCTCGGAACGAAGATCCAGCCGTAGATCACGGGCTGGATTCGCGCCACTGGCCGAAATGCCCGGCGTTCAAGGCATCGGGTGGAACACGACAGGAGCTGACGATGAGCCATCCGGTCTCCTGTTGACCGGGAAGGTGTTCTTGGATATTCTCCCTCGGGATGCGGACGCCCTGCTCTTTCGTTACGGTGAGATCGGCGTGTATTGACCGGCGGAAGATCATATCGTGACATCATCGAAAGGAGGAGACGGATGCCACACTACATCGCGCTCGTCTCATTCACCGAGCAGGGGATTCGGGACGTCAAGAACTCCGTCAAGCGGCTCGACACGGTAGAAAAGATCGCAGCGAAACATAAGGTCAAGGTCCGGGACATCCACTGGACCATGGGCAAGTACGACATCGTTGTCACATTTGACGCGCCAGACGACGCAGCGCTGAGCGCCTTCACGCTGGAAAACGCCTCGCTTGGCAATGTGCGAACGGAAACCTTCCGCGCGTATACGCGAGAGGAATTCGCCAACATCATCAAGGCGATCTGAGGGGCGGCGGGGCTCAACACGAAATGGGACGCTCGGCCCTTCCCCGCTAGCCGAAACCATCCCGTGCGAGCGCCCCGACCCCTTTCTGGCCGCCCAGCCCCGGCGGATAACTCCGGCTGGAAGATCTCGGGATGATTGCAGGATTGCGGGAGCGCCCCCGCTCCGCCTGACAGAGGGGAAATCATGCTGACCATCACGGAACTGGCGAAGAACAAGATTGTCGCGCTCCTGGAGGCGCAGGGCCGCCAGGGTGCGGCGTTGCGCGTCGCCATCATCGGGCGGGGGCCGGGGGGCTTCATGTACGACCTCCGATTCGTGGAGAATGCCAGGAAGGCGCCCGATGACGTCCTCGTGGATGCCGGCGCATTCCAGGTCTTCATCGACCCCGCCAGCGCACCGAAGCTGAACGGGGCAACCCTGGAGTTTGTCGAGGGGATTCATGAGAGCGGCTTCAGGATCGACAACCCGAATCCCCTGTGGGACGACCCTAAGGCCAAAGCCGTGCAAGAGGTAATCGATACCAAGATCAACCCGAGCATTGCGATGCACGGAGGCTTCGTCACCCTGCTGGATGTGAAGGATGACATCGCCTACGTCGCGCTCGGCGGCGGTTGCCATGGGTGCGGCATGGCAAACGCGACACTGAAGCAGGGGATCGAGGTGATCATCCGGGAGGCGATTCCCGAGATCCGCCAGGTGATAGACACGACCGACCATGCCGGCGGCACCAACCCCTATTACCAGCCCTCCAGGGGCGGTCGGTCCCCATTCGCCTAGCGATGAGAGCGACGGGTTCCTGCCGGGTAAGGATCGGTGTCTTGGATTGTGGCCGTTCCACGTCTCGCAGGCCCAACCCGACCCGATCGAAAGGAGGCAACGAATGGATCTCCTGTTCGGAACCTATCCCTCCTGGTCTCTGTTCTTCAGGCGCTCCATGTCCCGCCCGCGCTGACCGTGCTGGCCGCCCTCATCGAGTGCTTTGGAGGGCTGGCCGTGCTGGTGGGCTTCCTGTCACGGCCCGCAGCTCTTGGCCTCATCGTGGTCATGCTGGTGGCAATCTCCAAGGTCCACTGGCCCAACGGATTCTTCATCAATTGGGCCCTGGAGCCGGGAAAGGGACATGGCATAGAAATGAACCTCGCCCGAGCCTTTCCCGGCTCGCCGCGGGAACATCCTCGTCGGGCGCGGCATCGCCATCGAGTGGGACGGAAGGGTCGAAGAGGAATAGAGTGGCAAACCGAATCGAGGGAACGGGCTCTGGATTCGCCGAAGATGAGTGCAGGGGCAGGGCGTTGGGCCGAATGCAGGAACGCGGCCTCAAGGCAGATCCGCTTGGCGCTTCATCTCCAGGAGCCGAAGGATCAGGCGCCGGTCGCGGGCGTTGATGCATGGCTGGTCGCACTGCTGCAAATCCTCAAGGCGAAGGCAGTGCCCGCTGCACTGATCGGTCCCCCGGAGGCTGGACCAGCCTGAAAAGTCTTGGGAATCGGGAAGAAATTGGCGGAACCGACTGGCCAATACAGACACGGAACTGCCGCAGCGATGCTCGAACACCAAAAGGTTCGCATCGGGAAGGCTCATGATGGCCTGCAGGCCGAGCAGCCGTACTCCGGGATCCCGGACGAAGTCCTCCCAGCTCCGCCACGTCTGGCCGCAGGAGCCGCAGGCACGAAACACTGCCGTACTTGCCTGGACCTCTTCATGCTCCATATCGATTCGAATCATACCGCCTCAAGGCGAAAGACGGTATGGCAAACTGCACCCCCCGGCAGACATCTTTCCTTCACCGCATCTGGTGGACGAGGATGGTCCTCTATCGTTGTCACCGAACGGTGAACACCGCCGGCCCTCCAGCCCTTGACACGTCCCACCCTTCTTGATAGCCTTTCGACGAGGCGAGTTCCCGTCCCGGCGAAGGCCGCAGCCCTGCATGGCTCGGGTTCCCCTCGGCTGTCTTGGCTACCCGGGGGGTTGGCGTTCCTGTGGATGGGGGTTGCGGCACGGGACTCTGAGGGCCCTGGAAAGGATAGACGGGAAGGCGGCTGTGGCACAAGAGCAAGCCCGTCCAGGGCAAGACAGCGCGAGGGGCAGATCCAAGATTCTCATTGTCGATGACGATGATGATTTCTGTGCCTCTACGACCGCGCTGCTCGAGGCCGAAGGATACGTCGTCGCGCGGGCCAAGAGCGGAAAGGAGGCGCTCGCCAGGCTCAGCCAGGAGGCGCCGCCGGACCTGATTGTTCTGGACATCATGATGGAGCACATTTGGGCCGGATACGAGGTGAACCAGGCCATCAAGTTCGGAGGCAGCTCCCCCCAGGCCGGCCGCGTGCCAATCGTGATGGTCTCGTCCGTAACCATCGATCCCGCTGAACGCTTCCGGTGGGCCGGTGAAGTGGGCATGGTGACGCCCGACGAATACTTCACCAAGCCCCTCGACATCCCCTGTTTCCTCGGCACGGTGAAGAGTCTTCTCCGCCAGTCTTCCTGAAATCGAGGAAGCCAACCTGAGAGAGCCTTGTGGTGACGGGTGATCCGATGCAGATCACTGATGGACCATCGGGCACTCCGCCCGCAGCGCCTTCCGAAGTCAAGCGGATTCTCGTCATCGACGACGATGAAGTCACGCTGCTCATGTGCCGGCGGATCCTGGAGAAGATCGGGTACGAGGTGGAGACCTTCGACAACGGCGTCCAGGGCATCCAGCGGCTGAGGGAGGCACCCGCGCAGGTCCTGCTGGTCGATCTCAAGATGCCCCAGATAGACGGCCTGCAGGTCATCGAGCAGGTGCGGGGGTTCGACCCAAGCGCCATCATCGTGCTCATCACCGGGTATGCCACAATCCCAGCCGCGGTAGACGCCATGAAGGCCGGGGCCTATGATTTCCTGCCCAAGCCCTTCACCCCCGAGGAGCTCAGGATAACCGTTGGCCGGTGCTTCGAGCGGTGGTTCTTGGCCGCCGAGTCCGAGAAGCTGCGCCGACAGAAGGAAGAGCTGCAGCGCACGTTTGCCACCTTCGTGTCCCACCAGCTCAAGGCCCCCCTGGGGGCGGTCAAGCAGTATCTCGACGTGCTGCTGCACACCTCCTCCCACCCGCTGCCGGAAACCGCCCTGGCCTGGATTACGCGCTCGCAGGAGCGGCTGGCGGAGATGCTGGCAATCATCGAGGATTGGCTCACGCTCGCCAGGATCGAGAGCGAACGGCTGGGCGACAAGGACGCCACCGCGGACCTGTGCGCTATCGCTCGAAAGGCGGTGGACGCAGCCCAAGAACAGGCCCAGCCCGCCCAAGTCGCTGTGGACGCCCAGATCGCGCCGGATGCGGCGGCCTGGGTGCGCGGCGACGCGGTGGCGCTCGGCAACGTGGCCGCCAATCTTATCGGAAATGCGATCAAGTACAACCGGCCCGGGGGCAGGGTTACGGTGGGTGTCACACGTGAGCGGGACATGGCGATTCTCACTGTCAGCGACACGGGACTCGGCATTCCCCAGGACTGCCTGCCTCAACTTTTCACCGAGTTCTTCCGGGTGAAAACAGACGAGACGCACGGCATTCCGGGGACCGGCCTCGGGCTTGCCATCTGCAAAAAGATCGTCGAAGGGCTCGGCGGAACCATTGGCGTTTCCAGCACGTTCGGTGCGGGAAGCACCTTCACGGTGCACCTTCCTGCCGCGGGGGAGAGCGCCCTCAGAGGTGCGTAGAGGCGAGCATGCTGGAGAGCCGTGCTCTGGCGAGAGACTGATGCGCCCGCTGGGAAGCAAGCTTCCCCTATGGCTTCGGTTCGCCCCGGCCGTTCTGTTCCTTTTGGCCGGCGGGGCTGTCGTTTCGGCGCTGATCGGCGCCAGCCTGGGGATGTCGACCCAGCTTATCCTCGCGCTGCTTGCGGTGATGGCCGTTGGCGTACCTGCAACGCTCGGGACTCTTTTCCTGACAACGCGAGGCCTCACTAACTCCCTCCGGCAACTCACCGCGGCGGCCGATGCGATTGCCCATGGAGACCTGGGCAGACGAGTCAAGGTAACAGGGGGTGACGAGGCCGGCCGGTTGGCCGCTTCGTTGAATGAGATGGTGGCCAGCCTGCAGGCGAGGGCGCAACGCCTGGAGGAGGAAGAGCTCAAACACACCGAGGAGCTGATGCACCTCCAATCGCGCATGGCGCATTCCGAGAAGCTCGCCTCGATGGGACGGCTTGCAGCAGGCGTTGCCCACGAGCTGAATACCCCCCTGGGTGGTGTGCTCTCCCTCGCCATGTTGGCTCTGGAGGAATGCCACGAGAGCCATCCCGTACGGAAGGACCTGGAGGTCATCGTCAAGCAGGCGCTGCACTGCCGAGAGATCGTCAAGGGCCTCCTGGCTTTCGCGCACCAATCCGAGAGCGGAGCCGCCAAGACGGACGTCAACTCGGTGATCGAAAGCACCCTGGCGCTGCTGGAGCGGCAAGCCATATTTCAGAACGTTCGCACGAGACGCACGCTGGGAGAGGGCTTGCCCCCGGTCTTCATCGACCCCAGCCGGCTGCAATCGGTCATCATGAACGTCGTGATGAATGCGGTGGACGCGATGGAGGGAACGGGTGCGCTTGGCGTCGAAACCGCCGTCGACGAGGCCGGCGAGCAGGTCCTGATCCGCATCAGCGACACAGGCAAGGGCATTCCCGACAAGATCAAGCCGCTCATCTTCGAGCCCTTCTTCACGACCAAGGAACCCGGCGAAGGCACCGGCCTCGGGCTTGCCATTGTCTACGGCGTTGTCAAGGGGGCCGGGGGCAGGATCTCGGTGGACAGCTCACCCAGCGGGACCACCTTTACGATACGGTTGCCCATCATGCGGCAGGGCGGCACGGACGGCGACGTTCAATCCACCGCCCAGGGCGGCGTGTGAGGTCGTGGGCGGCGGCATACGTTCGGTAGAGGCGGGCCATGCAAGACGGGAAACACGTGATTCTGGTCGTTGACGACGATCCCGATGTGCGCGACGTGATCGGCCTTGTGCTTGCCAAGCACGGCTACGTGGTGGTCGGCGCCGAGAATGCGCGGCAGGGGCTGCAACGCTTCAGAGAGACCAACCCCGACCTGATCATCATCGACCTCATGATGGAGGAGGTGGATTCGGGAACGCACCTCGTCAGGGAGCTGCAGGCGCTGGGCAACGAGGCGCCAGTCTATCTTCTCAGCTCCGTTGGCGACGGCCTCAGCATGACGGTCAATCATTCGGACTTGGGGGTGACGGGTATCCTCCAGAAACCGCTTCTCCCGAGCACGCTGCTCTCTCTGGTGAGAGCAAAGCTGACATAGTGTGAGCCCGCCTCGCCGACCCCCTTCGACTGGCCTGCGGATCCTCGGCCATCCCCAGGTCCCTCAGGTACCGCGCGCGGGGCCCCTCTCCCGGTTTGCCCGAAGCCTCGGGATCCACCTTTCAAGTTGACAGCGAACCCTGGGCTGCTACCATCCGCTCACCCCAACCACTTTTTTCCCGCTCCCCCGTTCTCACGTACTCCGTTCACGGAGGGGAAGGCGAAGAGCCGGTGAGTTTTGGCGTCAAGTGCCCCAAGTGCGGGTTGATGCAGCTGCCCGGGCCAACCTGCAAGTCCTGCGGGACGGCGCTGGGCGGTCGGGCGCGGCCAGCAGCCCCGCCGCGCCCCCAGGCGCCGCAGCCGGCACCGCCACCCTTCAGCCAGCCGAGGCCTTCAGTCGCCGAAACGGAGCAGGGGGAAGTCCGCCAGCTCTTCTTTCATGGATCGGGCGGGTCGCTCTTCGGGATTCACATCGTCAATATGTTCCTGACGGTCGTCACCCTGGGGATTTACTATTTCTGGGCCAAGGTGAGGGTGCGGAAGTATCTATTGAGCGAGAGCGAATTCGAGGGTGACCGGTTCGCTTATCACGGGACGGGAAAGGAGCTCCTGGTCGGTTTCCTGAAGGCCGTGCTGGTATTCGGTGTCCCCTTGGTCCTTCTCGGTATCATCCAAGAGTTTCTGGTACGCATCCCTGCGCTGAGGGTCGTCTTGGGACTCGTTACCTACGCTGCCGTTCTCGTTCTCATTCCCTTTGCAATCGTGGGCGCGCGCCGCTATCGGCTGAGCCGGACCTCCTGGCGCGAGATCCGGTTCTCATTCCGCGGGCGGGCGCTAGACTTCATCAAGCTCTTCGCGGCGGGCTCGTTCCTCAGCGGCATTACGCTCGGCCTGTACTACCCGTTCTTCGACACGCGCCGACATGGGTTCCTGGTCTCCCACTCCTACTTCGGCAACCAGAAGTTTGACTTCGACGGAAGGGGGCGCGACCTCTTCGGCAGCTTTCTCGTCGTGATCCTGCTCTTTTTTCCGACGCTGGGGTTGATCTGGTTCTGGTATCAGGCGAAGAAGCAGCGCTACTTCTGGGAACACACGTCGCTTGCCACCGCCCATTTTCATTCGACAGTCACCGGCACACGGCTGTTCCTCCTGACCGTGGGGAACCTCCTCTTGCTCGTCGCCACGCTGGGCGTGGGCTTTCCGTGGATCATGGTCCGCAATGTGCGGTTCGCCTTCAGGTACTTGACCCTGGAGGGTCCGCTGGATCTGTCCGGCATCCAACAGGAGGCCCAGGCCGCCACCGCCACCGGCGAGGCGCTCGCCGGCTTTCTGGACGCAGGCCTCGACCTGGGCTAGGCGCGCATTCCCGGGGCCCCAGGGAACCATACGGAGTTCGCGGGGGGCTTAGTGCTTCGATTCGCAAGTATGGTCACGCATTTTTCACACCCTTTGAATCGCCTGTATGCTCTCTCAGCACTAAGTCCTGAGTGAATAAATTCGTTACCGAATTTATGAATCGAAGGACTTAGCCCGGACAGGGATCGCAACGAATGCGCACGGACTGGGAAGGACATTACCTGGACGGGCGGACGGCGGCGCGCCAGCGGGTGGCGATCCGCATGATGCGCCAGGGCATCCAGGTCACCACGGAGAATGGAGTCTCATTCCTCTGGCGCTACAGAGACATCCGCCAGACCCAGGGCTTCTACTCCGGCGAGCAGGTCCGCTTGGAGAAGGGCCAGGAAATTCCGGAGGTCCTCCTGATCTCGGACACGGCCTTTCTGGGCGACGTGCGTCGGATGGCGCCGGAGCTGACCACCCACTTCCACAATCCTGCCCGGCGCGGGACGCGGGCCGCCCTCACCCTCCTGGCGGCCGTGGGAGCGGTGTCGGCCTCTGCGGCCCTCTACCTCTGGGGAATTCCTGCCACTGCCTCAGTCGTGGCTTCCCGCGTTCCCGTCTCGTGGGAGGAGCGTTTGGGCCAAGCGGTGGTCGAACAACTGGCTCCACCGAGGAAGCGATGCGCCGACCCTGCTCGCGCCCGGCTGCTCGAGGAGATCACGAAGACTTTGACCGCCCCCCTCCCCAACACCCCCTACACCTTCCGGGTGATGGTGGTCAACGACCCCATCGTCAACGCCCTGGCAGCCCCCGGCGGGTACATCCTGGTGTTCCGAGGATTGCTCGACCGGACCCGGTCGCCGGAAGAGCTGGCGGGCGTCCTGGCGCACGAGTTCCAACACGTCCTCAAGCGCCACGCCACGCGGGCGCTGCTCCAGAACGTCTCCAGCGGACTGCTGGTCGCCGCCCTGATGGGGGACGCGAGCGGCGTCATGGCCTTCGGCCTGGAGAGCGCCCGGACCCTGGGAGCGCTGCGCTACAGCCGTCAGAACGAGGAGGAGGCGGACGCCGAGGGGATGCGACTGCTCATCCAGGCCGGGATCGATCCGGCCGGGATGATCGCATTCTTCGAGGTCCTGCAGCGGGGGGACCGCAGGGGGGCAG
>Ga0315280_10003118_pt1 | contig 25845 bp, 18 predicted proteins | sample YL17G06_40_MG_FD_203697 | JGI IMG/M metagenome (GOLD analysis project Ga0315280, IMG submission 203697) | Sediment microbial communities from Yellowstone Lake, YNP, Wyoming, USA - YL17G06_40 | ecosystem: Environmental > Aquatic > Freshwater > Lake > Sediment | place: USA: Wyoming | collected...
TGACGACTACGCCGTCTGCCCTAAAGACGGCACGCGGCTGCGGGATACTTCCCTTTGGCAGCCGGGCACAGTGGTGCGCGGAAAATACAAAATCCTGGCCATGCTGGGTGAAGGCGGCATGGCCACAGTTTACAGGGCCCATCACCAGTTGCTGGACGAATGGCGCGCGCGACGAGCAGTTTGTGCAGCGGTTCAAGAACGAGGCCATCATCACGCGCAAGCTCCAGCACCCGAACGCCGTGCGCGTTGATGACCTGGACATCGGCGAAGACGGCCGCCCGTTCATCGCCATGGAGCTGGTCGAAGGTGAGACTCTGAAGGGCCTGATCCTACGGTCAGGCCCTGTGGGCGTCTCTCAGACCCTGGAAATTGCTCTTCAAGTTTGCCAAGCACTCCAGGCGGCGCATGCCCTGGGGCTCATTCATCGCGACATCAAACCCGACAACATTTTCCTCGTGCCGCGGCGCGACGCCGGCGCGCATGTCAAGGTTCTGGACTTCGGCATCGCACGGCTGAAAGAAGGATCCCCCGGCCGGGGCCTCGCGGGCGTGACCCTGACCGGCACGGGCGTGGTGATCGGCACGCCAGAGTACATGTCACCTGAACAGGCCATGGGGAAACACGGCGACCAGCTCGATGGCCGCTCCGACCTCTACTCGCTCGGGATTGTCATTTACCGCATGCTGACCGGCGAATTGCCCTTCAAGGCCGACACGACGGTGGAAATGATCCTGCACCACATCCAGACGATTCCCAAGCCTCCGCAAGCACTCAAGCCTGAACTCAGGATTCCGAGCGACATCTCGGCCATCGTGATGAAAGCGCTCGAAAAGGATCCTGAGCAGCGCTTTGCCTCCGCCGCAGCCATGGCAGATGCTCTGCGACACGCGCAGGCAAGCTTAGGCGCCGCGGGCCGAGTCTCGGCTGAGGTTCTCCCTGCGGCACGCGCGGCCACCGCGGCGCCGCCGCCACAGCCCCAGAAGCCACCGTCCCCTGCCCCCGGCATGCTGGAGGGTCCGACGCAGGACTTGCGTGCGCCTGCGGCAGCGCCTCCCCGCCGTGCACAAGCGAAGCCTGCCCGCGTTGAGCCGTCCGCTCCACCTCCCGCGAAGGAAAAAGTGTCTCCCACACGCAACATCTTCTGGGCTGCACTCGCGCTGGTTCTGGTCATCGCCTGGGTCGCCGGCTTGAAGCGACGCAAGGCGGAGCAAACCCAACCTGCGCCAGCCCCGCAAGTCTCACAGCCCAGCGGAGCGCCTGCAACCTCTGCGGCGAAGACCTCCGAACGTTTCACGACAACGAAGAAAGAAGTGTCCTTGCCACCCACCAAGCCCTCGGCAGCACCCACACGCGAAGCGGCGAGGAGCACGGAGGCTCCGGCCGGCCGTGCGCAAGAGTTCCCCTCAGAGCCTGTCCGCGAAATCAACCGCCAGCCTGTCTCCGCTCGTGAATCGGTGCCCGAAGCCGGCCCGGGAGGCATGTCCCCGTCGGGGCGAAGCAAGCGTCCTGAGTTTGGGGCATCGGAACAAGTCGGAGACGGAGCGGCAGGCAAGCGGCGGGAAATCAGCCAGCTCGCCGAAGCCGGCCGGCGGTTCTATGAAGCGGGTCAGTATGGCAAGACCGCGCAAATGTTTCGTCGCATCCTCAAGATCGACCCGAACAACCAGCGTGCTCAACAGGCCTTGCCAAAATGTATGGAAAAGCTGCGCGAGCGGCGTCCGGGGGCAAGGGGACGTCTCCAGCCGGGTGATCACCCACAGCCCAAGTAATACGCCTATGAAGGGACAGCGGAGTTCCAATTACCTTCTGGGCTCCGAGCGCACATACAACCTCGCCCGCATCGCCAGAAGGACCTTGACAGGCAACGCTCTTTCATCCAAGCGGATAAAGCTGCTACAGAGAATTTGGAGTTGGCGGGCCGTTGAGGGAGCGGCATAAGCCCTGATCTGGCGGTCCCACGCTGCCCCAAAGATGGGGTCGGCACGATCCAGCCGGGCATTGTATAATTCTGGTTTGCGCATACCACGCGATTGGGCGCCTCTTCAGCAACGCGCCCGAGGGAGACTATGAGACGAACCGCCATCATCCTTTTTCGCATGATGCTGATCCTCACGCTCGTTCTAGCCGCGTGCCTCATCCTCGCACAGACCTCGCCACAGAAGACCAAATCCGCTCCCAAGAGCCCAGCTCCGCAGGCTGCGAAGAAGCCCGCCGTAGGCGGCTCCGCGTCGCTCCAGTCGTACCGGAACATCGGCAAGGCGTACTACGAGCAAGGGAAATATGCGGAGGCGACCGCCGAATTCCAGAAGGTCATCGCCTCGGGGCAGGCCCTCGCGACCGATCACTTGGATCTCGGGTTGGCTTTGATGCAGTCCAACAAACTCGACGAGGCGCTGGGAGAGCTGACGACCTCCAAGCAAATGGATCCCAAGCTCGTGGCCACCGATTACAACCTGGGCATCCTTTACAAACGCGAACTGCGCTATCCAGACGCCGAAACCGCTCTGAGGCGAGTCATCGCCGCCGATGCCGACGATCCCGCCGCGTGGTTCAACCTTGGGACCGTCTACTTCGCGCAGAGGAAACTCGAAGCGGCGATGGACGCGCACCAGCACGTGGTGGCGATGGGCTTTGGCCGCGCTCAGAACTTCTACGTGGCCTCCTTGTTCCACACCTTTACCACGCTCGTGCGCCTGAAGCGCCAAGCGGATGCCCAGAAGGTGTTGAAGACTCATGAAAAGATGCGGGACAAGGTCCCAGGCATTTCGCTCCAGAACCCCGCCCTGGAAGGCGGAAAGTATGGCGCCATCCTCGTCCCAAGCGCGCCAACCACAGAAATTGCCCGTCGGGCAGGCCTCGACAAGATAACCTTCGCTGACATCACACCGAAGTTGGGGATTGCGCTGCCGACGCTTACCGCTCCGCCAGCTTCCGACCCCGGCAAGCCGATCAAGGCGAGCGACTACTCGCTGGATCTTGCGCGCCAGAACCTAGTTCCCCTTTTCGGGCCGTCCCTCATCGCCGGTGACTACGATGGCGACGGCCGCGCCGACCTCTACGTGGTCAACCCCGCGGGCACGAACCGACTCTTCCACAACAATGCTGACGGGACGTTCAGCGATGTTACGGAGAAGACCGGGGTGGCAGGACCCGGAGCCAGCCTCTCCGCAGCCTTCGCCGACTACGATAACAGCGGCAAGACCAGCCTGTTTGTGGTAGGTTTGGACGGTATCAAGCTATATCACAACCGCGGTGACGGCACCTTCGCGGACGAGACAGAGAAGGCCGGTTTCCGTCCCTCTCCGGGTGAACTCGACACCTGCGCCGTCCTGTTTGACGCCGACAACGATGGCTTTCTGGATCTCGTCGTCACTGCGTACGCCGACTTAAAGACGCCGCCACAGAAGGACTCCTTCGTTTTCCCCGATGATTTCGCGGGTGTACCCACCCATTTCTATCGCAACAACGGCGACGGCACATTCACCGAGATCAGCTCGCCTGCGGGTCTGGCTTCGGCCAAAGGACGCATGCGCGGCGCCGCCTTCGCCGACTTCGACAACGATGGCTACACCGACCTCTTCCTGTTTCGCGATGACGGGCCTCCGATGCTCTACGATAACCAGGGCGAGGACAAGTTCGTGAACCGCAAACCCGACCCCCGTTCAGTCCTGGCCAAGTCGGTGGTGGTTGACGCCCGGTTGGCAGACTTCAACCACGATGGCAACTTCGACCTCGCCTTGTGGTCACCCGACCGCTGCCAGGTGCTTCTGAACCGGAGCGGTTGGAGATTCACGCCTGCCGTCTCCTTGCCCGCCATCACTGCTCCCCCCGGTTCCTTCGCGTTTCGCGGAGCAGTCGCAGATCTGAACGGCGATAGCTTCCCGGATCTTCTGGCCGTTGATGCGAACGGGAAATGGCACTTCCTGGTCAACCGTGCCGGTAGGTTCCACGAAGGCACACTCGGCACACCCTCTAATGGCCGAGTCCCCTTGGCCTCGCTCGTGGCCACGTGGCTGGCGAGCCCCGGCAAGCTTAACCTAGTAGGGCTTACTCGTAGTGGGCAATTGCTGGCTTACGAGAAGGAAGGCCGGCCCGCGCGCTGGCTGGAAGTCAAGTTGAGTGGCTTCAAGAGCAATACGCAGGGCGTTGGAAGCGTGGTGGAAGTCAAGGCGGGGAATTTCTACAACAAGGTTGTGGCCACCGGAGGTCCCGTCAGGATTTTCGCCGGCGATCTTGCGAAGGTTGACGTGGTGCGCGTGACCTGGCCCAACGCGGTGATCCAAAACTGGATCGAGGTCGCCACCAACAAGCCGATTGAGGTCCGGGAGTCCGAACGGCTGGCAAGCTCTTGCCCTCTGCTTTATGTTTGGGATGGCCGGCAGTACGTCTTCCTGACGGATGTCCTGGGCGTTGCGCCTATCGGAGAACTCGCGCCGGACGGAAGCCGCATCAAGCCCTATCCGGAAGAGTTGGTGCGCTTGCCCGGTAACCTACCCGACCAGGAGGGCGAATACGTATTCCAGCTTACCGATGAGTTGCGCGAAGTCGATTACTTCGACCAAGTCCGGCTGCTCGCGGTGGATCATCCTGCTTCGGAGGAGATCTACTCGAACGAAATCTATTCTTCCTCTCCTTCACGTCCCGCTCTCTACGCGGTGCGGCAGAAGCGCTTTTCGGTCTCGGCCGTTGACGACCATGGTCACGACGCTTTGTTGCTGCTCCGCGAGGCGGACGGCCGTTATCACACTGATTTTGCCCGGCATCGCATCCTAGGGATGGCGGACCTCCACACGCTGACGCTAGATCTCGGCGACCTGCCCGCTTCCGGTCCCCTCGCTTTGTGGCTAAAGGGTTGGGTTTTCTGGACGGACTCCAACGGCTCGCGCGCCTTGATGTCCAACAAGCAGCTCGCGATGGTTCCTCCCTACCTTCAGGTCCGGAACGAGCAGGGCGAATGGGTCACCGTCATTCAGGATATGGGCTTGCCCAGCGGCACCAACCGCACGATGCGAGTGGACTTGACCGGCAAATTCCTTTCCGCCGATCACCACGTGCGCATCGTGACCAACCTCTGCGTCTACTGGGATCAGATCTTCTTCACCACGGACGAGGCTCCCGCCCCGGCGCCGGCGGAGCTGCCGCTGGTCTCCGCCGACCTGCACTATCGGGGGTTCTCCACGCCGGCAAGCGACCCCAACCACGTCAGACCCGATTCATTCGACTACATGAGCGTCCTGGCGCACGCTCCCTGGAACCCCATGCAGGGCGACTACACTCGTTACGGGGCGGTGGAGAAACTGCTCGCCCGCGCGGATGATCACCTGGTCGTGATGGCTACGGGAGATGAGTTAACGGTGAGATTCAGCAGCCGTGGTCTTCCACCACTCAAGCCGGGATGGAAACGGGATTTCTTCCTTTACACACACGGCTGGGCGAAAGACGGCGAACCGAACACCGCGTATGCTAAGACGGTGGACCCCTTGCCCTTCCGCCAGATGGCCAACTATCCGCCCGCAGCGCGGGACCGCACTCCGAACACTGCCGACTACCGCGCCTACCAGCGCGAGTATTTAACGCGGCCGGGATATTCGCTGATCCCACCCCTCGCGCCGGCGATGGAACCGGGCCTTGGGGTTCGGGATTCGGAGTTCGGGAGGTAGAGGCTTCCTCCGCGAATCAATCAATATTCTTCAGTGCGCCTACCAGGGTGAAAGTCACCTCGTCAGGCAAATCCAATTCGGCGACGCCGTTTCGGATCGCCACCGCATCCACTTTCTGACAGTTCAGAATTCGGGTGGTCTGATGTAGTTCCCACACGACCGGCATGGGGTTCGAGATCGGGAGCGTGATCTGGATGCGGTTCGGCCCTCCTTGTTTCACCCCAACAACGATGAGCTTCTCCGTAGAGGCGTCACGGAAGGCTGAAATCGTCAACCCCGGCGCATCCGTTGTGGCGGCAATTCTCTGGGCCCCTGGACGAACGAAGTGATAGAGCTGTTTCGCAGCGTAATAGCGTTTCTTGGGCGCGTAGAGGTGATCGGTGTTCCGAACCAGCGCATAGTAAGTGACGCGCAGGTCATGTTCCTGGTAGTTATCGAAGGCGTCCCAGAAGACCGCCGCACTGGCTCCCTCATTGAGCGCACATAACGCGCGGCGGCCGGCCTTGATGGAGAAGTTCTTCCACTCGTTTTCGAGGGAGAAATCTCGATCGTTCAGATCCCCGTACTCCGTTAACCAGACCTTCGTTTCAGGATACTTGCTCTGCCGGATTCGCTCTACCTGCGGAGCAATGGTGCCTTCTCCGTAGGAGTGGAAAGAGAAAACACCCACCTGTTTCATCAACTCCGGGTCTTCCATAATCGGGCCGGCATAATTGTTGCGCTCGTTCGCCTGGTCAATCACCACCAGCTTCACGTCGCCCAACCCCTCTTTCCTCAAGCGGCGGGCGACGGCGCCCAGGACCTTGGGAGCTTCCTCGGGGTCAACGCGTGGCCCCTCGACGGGATAGCAGTCGGTCTCATTGAAGGGACTGAAGTATTCGAAATCGACACGCGCCTTGGTCCGAGCATAAACGGCCATGGAGACCGCTTCCTCGGCAAACTCTTCGTACTTTGCGGGGTTCAAATGCGCCGGCTGCCCTGTCCGCGGGTGGAGCGGGTTCGGCTTGTCGTTGCAGACACCATGCCTGGGGGGAGGAGCCTTGTCATCCACCATCCATCCCGGAACCGTCCCGCTTAGAGTCATAAAAGGCCGAATGCCGCGCGAGTTCAGGTAGCGCGCCGCACCCCAGGAGGCCTCGAAGGGCGGATTCGAATAGCGGTCGTTGTAGTACTCCCAGTTCATGACGTTCGGGTCGTCGTTGTCGTTGGTGATTTCCCAATCAGTCTGCCCGTAAGGATCCAGGCGGAAAATTGTGGCCCCTAGGTCGTCGATCAGCATGTCAATCATGGGCTTCTGGGCGTTGCGGAAATAGGTCCCGTTGAAATTCACACCGAAGCCATCGACGAACTGGAAACGTTGCCCTGGGTCGATGCTAACGCGAGTTGCGGGAGCCTGGCCTTGGGCGAAGCCGGGCCAGGCAATAAACAAGACTAATAGAGCAGTAACGATACCCACCTTCAAATTTCTTGAACTCATGAGGCTTCCTCCATCGCGGTCACGTGTTGAGGGTCGACGCCGACAGGAGCTCTGATCTCGTCCAGACGCTCCGGCGCAAACCGAACAAGGCTGAGATCAACTCCGACGCCAGCACAGGCTTGCTTATTGCGTGCGGATCATTGCACCCGGCTGGGCGGTTCAGCGCCGGGCGGCGCAGGCGGCGGAACCATCAGGCCCAACCCCTGGAGCAACATGACGGTGCGCTGTGCGGCGTCGCGCCAGACGAGTTGGCAGCCCTCTCCCTGACAGTTCTGCACGTAAACATCCCCGCCGGAATATTCCAGGCTGCAATTCTTAAACGTGCAGTTGACAAACACTCCGTCATCAAGTACTAGGTGCTGGTTCTCGAAGACCTTATTCTCGTGTCGGGTCATGACGGTGCGAGGCTATCACCTGCCACAAGGCCTTGCAAGCCTGAGTGCCAGCCACGCCGCCGTCGACGGGGGCACGGTACTGAAGATAGGTGTCGGAAGAAACTATCACTGTCAGCGGCTCACGACAGCTGTCCGGCCGGTGGTCGAAGCCAGGGCATCCCAAATCCACTGTGTTTTCAATAGGCTAGCCGCTGCGCACGTTTGGCTGGCCGATTGCCCGCTTCAGCGCAAGTGCGCCCTAGCGCATCAAATTGCCGTACTTGGAGGATGCTATGCGACGAATCATGTTAAGTCTGCTTTTACTCTCCTCGATTCCGGGCCTGGGCTTAGCCCAAACCTCGGACCAACCAAGGGGTCAAGGTTATGCCTTCTTTGCGCCGGGCGGAGCCACGAGTAAGTACGCAACCACGGGCACGATTCACTTTGGTGCAGGCAGCGAAGCGCTGGTTTACAGAGGGTTCGGCGTGGGCGGGGAAGTTGGATATGTAGCCCCCACCAGGAGCCTCAGCAATGGGTTGCGTACCCTCTCGTTGGATGGTTCCTACCACTTCCTTCCGAGTAAGAAGCAGAGAAAGGTCGTCCCCTTTGCGACCGGCGGCTACACGCTGTTCTTCCGTTCGGGGACGGCGAACCTCTTCAACTTTGGCGGTGGCATCAATTACTGGTTCCGTGAGCGGGCAGGCCTACGGCTGGAATTCCGCGACCACGTCTGGCCCGGCGAGGGGGGCCGGCAGTGCACTACTGGGGATTTCGCATCGGTTTCGCATTCCGATGAGGCTGTGTGGGCCGAGCGTTGATTGCAAATTCGCGAGCGGACCGTTCCGTCAGGCGGCGGCCGACGCGCACACTGGGGCAGTTTGGAGGACGGGGCACGGCGGGCGAAGTAACGCTTGCACGCGCGTCTTCAGGCGGAGCAGTGCCGCAGCATGGAGCTGCGAGATGCGTGATTCATCCACGTTGAGGTGGGCAGCGATTTCTTTCATGGTCCGGTCCTGCTGGTAGTAGAGGCGCACAATCAGCCGCTCGCGTTCCGGCAGGCGACTCAGCGCGCGGTTCAGGATATCCCGCTGCTCGCGGCGAAAACATGCCTCGAACGGATCTTCTTGTGTGCTAGCGAGCTCGCTCACGTCAATAGCCGACATCATTCTCGCTAATCCCACCGACCCGATGCGAGCCGATCCATCGAAGCCCACGTTCTGGAGTTCCTGCAGCGTGCGGTGCCACCGCTTGAGACTTATCCCCAACGCCCCGGATATTTCCTCGTCGCTAGCCGGACGCCCAAGCTTGCCTTCCAGCTCGCGATAAGCTCTTTCCACCTTCTTGTTCTTCTTCCGCATGTCGCGCGAGACAGGATCGAGAGCTCGCAGGCCATCCAGCATGCCACCGCGGATCCGGTGATGGGCATAACTCTCCAGCTTCACCCGCTTCGAGGCGTCGAACTTGGCGACCGCATCGACCAATCCCAGCATGCCTGCCCCTACCAGATCATCCACCTCGATGTGCGCTGGCAGATGGGCGCGCATCTGGAAAGCTATCTGCTTGACGAGGGGGAGCAACGCCACTAGCCACCGCTGCCTCTCCTGCTCCTGCCGCAGGCTGTGCGCGGGACGGGGCGCTTTCCAGCCGATGTCCCGGTTGCGGGCTGCCCTGAACCCACCTCGAAGGCCCCGGCGTGCCCGGAAACCTGGAAATGCCCCCGCCCTAATCAAACTGTCTGTCACGGCTAGTTGCGTTGCCACGCGAGACCTCACTCGTCGTCGGTTGTCCGCATAGCGATGGTTGGCACGCTTTGCTGGGCAGCGAATCCGAACTCCGGGCATTGCTTCCTGTTCCCACGCTCGCGCCAGCAGCTACACGTCCGCGCCGGCGTAGAGCCCGCGGCTCCGCGCCATTTTCGCCGCTGCTTGGCTCTTGAGTTCGCTACGCTGCACTGCGTAAAAGCAAGAGGTGTGCCAGGTTTAATGAGAATGCCCTCACGAAAAGCGGTAGGGTGGGAACAGAACAGCGGGGCGGGGTACGCGTGGGTTCTTCCCTGACTCGCACCAACCAACAACGGTATCTAGGGCGTGCGGCAGCAAGACCCTACCCGACTTCTAACTGCTTTTAGATCAATGGATTGGAAGGGAGATGAGCAGCTCGCCCAGGTGCCTCAGGCCGACGATGTCTTTCGCCCCTCAGGCCTGTCCGCGGGTGGATGTGCATGCCCCTTGACCAAAGCGCTCAACGCCTTTTCCTCCTGGCGCCTCGCGACCAGGAGATTAGAAGCCTCCCACTCGGTTTCATATCGGGAAACCGCTATCTCTTGGGTCCCATATTGAAACAAACGCACCCGTTTGCCCCGTGGCAGATCTGACGCCAGCTAGCGGTCGGCGATTGGCACCACACTTTCTCAAGCTGTGAGTGAGACCCGCCGATAGTTCTCTGTGAGTGAGACAGGCAAAAGATGTAAGGGGCTGAAGACTCGTTCATGGCTAGGCAATCCAGGCGTTTGCCGCTTGGCGCTCCCAGCACGGAAGCTTGTCAAGCGCGGGCAGATGTGGGGCGCCGCACGCGTCGGACCGGACTTCGCCGAGAGTGCACCGCTGCTCGGCACATGATTGGTATGTGCTCTGAAAGGAGCGACTAGCATGCGAAAGAATCGGCCAGCAGCAAGCCCCGCTCACCAGCGAAAAGTTGACGCACACTCGCCCGCTCTGGTTGGCTGCGAAAGGGCATCGCCTCCGCCCGCCGCACTGCGCCTGGTGGACGAGTCCTCGCTACCCACAATGGCCCCCGGAGACATCCTTCTGCTTGACGACGCCCTGTCCCTGAGAGAATCCGTAGAACCCATTTTCTTTGCAGTCCTGGCCTGCCCGGTGTGTGGCACTCGCGGTCTGATTACCCCCGCGCAGTACTTCGGGTTGGTCCCTGTCATCTGCGGGTCCAAGGTCTGCTCCGGCCTCTTTCGAATCGTTGACCAGGATCACCTCCTCTACTTGCCGGTGAGTTGAGTCACTGCCCCTGAGACAATAGTGTTCGGTTTGATCCGGTGTGATCCCTAGCTTCTCATCCGGCGTTCTCGCCGGGGAGCTTCGCGCAGATCAGAGACGGCTTCCTGATACACCAACCTCCAGGGTCCGCGTCCTCCTGTAAGAAGGCTATGAGAGCGCATGTGTTCGGAGAGCCGGCGAGACAAATTGGAAGTCGAGCCGACGTAGAATTGGCGGGTGGTTAAGCTTTGCAGAATGTACAGGTGTGGCGTCGCAGGCAAATGGTAGGCCCGTGGGGACTCGAACCCCAGACCTCTACCGTGTCAAGGTAGCGCTCTAACCAGACTGAGCTACGGGCCTGCAAGACTGCCAACAAACGTTTCCGCCCGAACGCGAGGCAACAAAACCCGTTCTGCTCCCCCGCATTCAGGCAGCTCCTCAAAGCTAACGCAATTACCCGGCCCTGTCAACGGAGCGCGGCTGAGGCGCGTTTCTTGGCAATGACAGGAACCCGAGAAGTGCCAGCAATAGGCCTGAAACCAGAATCCCCCAGAAGCCGTATTGGGTCTCAATGCTGACGGCGCCCTCGTTACTGGGGTTCTTGGCCTGAGAACGCAAGCGCAGGTACTCGACGACAGGCATCAGGATGCAGAAGACGCCTGCCAGCATCTGCGGGATCGCAGCAGCAGAAGGCGCGGGACGGCTTTGCAGAAAGGAGCCAACCAGAAGGAGCAACACCACGGGCAGAAGCAGCAGTGTCAAGAGAACGTACAAGTGTCCCGCCTGCCGCTCTCCCATCATTTCGATTCCGGCGGCCACGTTCCAACCTGAAAGGGTGGCAACCTTCTGCCCTCCGCAGCTCACCTCGAACCAAGACAGAAAGAAACAGACAAGGGCGGCAACGGCCGTTCCAATCGAGAAACATGTCTGCCGCTTCTGGGCCAGATCCAGGGACGGCGTGAGCGAGCCGCTGGCAGGGCTCGTTCCGGCGACTGGGGGAGTGGCGCTTGCCTCCTTAGCCATCAGCGGCAAGCCACATCGTTCGCAAAAGTTCTGGTCGTCGGCAAATTCTGCATGGCACTTGCCGCAGACTTTCATAACGCTCGTCGCGCCGCCCGTCGCATTGCCCTTTGCAGACAAATGACTCTTCTGGGTTCGCATCGTCGGACCAACAATTCGTGGACTGTATCACCGCGTCTCCGGCATGGCAACGCACTCCGCCCGGGGTGCGGGCTTGGGCATCGGTCGCCAGACGTCGTATAATCGGCTCCTTGTCAAAAGGGGTGGAGACTATGGATCGTCAAGCGGCGTGGGACCTGCTTTGCGAATATACCAAGAACGAGAACCTGCGGAAGCACGCGCTGGCTGTCGAGGCGTGTCTCGGTGCCTATGCCCGCAAGTTCGCCGAGGACGAAGAGAAGTGGGCGGTCGTAGGGCTGATCCACGACTTTGACTACGAGGTCTATCCAAACGCCCCGGACCATCCGCTGAAGGGCAGCGAGATTCTGAAAGAGAAGGGCGTCTCAGAGGAGATGCGCCGCGCCATCCTGGGGCATGCCGACTACACCGGCGTGCCGCGGGACACGCTGCTCGCCAAGGCGCTTTATGCCTGTGACGAGCTGGCGGGGTTCATCACGGCCTGCGCGCTGGTGCGCTCCGACCGCATTGCCACGCTCGAAGCCAGATCAGTTCGCAAGCGGATGAAAGATAAAGCCTTCGCGCGCTCCGTCCGCCGCGAGGACATCCTCAAAAGCGCCGAGGAGTTGGGCGTCCCACTCGACGAGCACATCACGTTCTGCATCCAGGCCATGCGCGGTATCGCGGATCAGTTGGGCCTGGCACCGGGTGAATCCGCGTCTCCGCCTGCCCCCACCCAACCTGTATAGTCTGACTCCGCCAGACCTAGGGGCGGAGGGCTTCCCGATTTCACCAGGACAGGTCGCCCTCCCGATATGTCCTTCGGTCGCCCAAGGCTAAAAGGGCTCCTTTGCTGGTTGTTCGTCGCCGTGAGTGCTCGCTACCCACCGGACATCAACCGGCTGAATTTTGCTAGCGCGTGCGGTATGATGGCGCGCCAACGACAGTGCTTGTCGCTTCAGTGGGAGGCCAGCCGTGAAGCTCCGATGCTCCGCTCTCATCCTGATCATCGCGACCCTCAGTTTTCCCCAGACGCTTTCTAGTGGGCAAAAGCCGCTGACCAAGACTCAGTTACAGCAGCTTGTCGCGGCTGGAATGGATAGCGAGCGGCTGGCCAAGACGGTTGCGGAGCGCGGCATCGACTTTGCGCCCTCCGGGGAATACTTCGCGGAGCTTAGGAAAATCGGGGCGCAACCGGCTCTGCTGAAGGTTCTGGGCGAGATCGTGTTGAAGAGCGGCAAGCAGCCTATCGACAAAGACCTACTGCTCGAATTGGTGGCCACGGGTATAGAGAGTGTCAGGTTGGCAAAAGCCGTCCTGGAACTTGGGATCGACTTCCAGCCCACGGCCGAGTACATTCAGGCCTTACAGTCGGCAGGACCCAAGGAAGTCCTCCTCGGGACGCTGGAAGCGCTGCTAAACGCTCTGCGCGAGGCCGGCGCCACACCTCTGAGAAGTGACCAGGTGCTGAGTCTATTGGCTGGTGGAGTGGCCAACGAGCGCGTGGCGACCCTGCTGAAACGACGAGGGATTGATTTCAAGCCCACGGACGAATACCTGGAAACGTTGCGTATCGCCGGGGCGGACGAAGCCGTCCTCAAAGCCGTCCAAGAGGCGAAAGGACCGCCAGAATTCGGTCTGGCGCGCACCGTCGAGGGCCACAGCGACGAAGTCACGTCGGTCGCCTTTAGTCCCGACGGACATCAGCTTGCGTCGGCGAGTCGGGACAAGACAGTGAAGCTGTGGGAAGTGGAGACGGGGCGTGAGGTGCGTTCCCTGGCGGGCCACGGCGAAGTTGTGTTGTGCGTTGCCTTCAGCCCCGACCAACGCCACCTGGCCTCGGGAGGCGATGACATGACGGTCAAGCTCTGGGAAGTGAGCACAGGGCGTGAGATCCAGACTCTGGCGGGCCATAATGACTCGGTCCTTTCGGTCGCCTTCAGTCCCGATGGTCGGTACCTCGCCTCGGGAAGTCGGGACAAGACAGTGAAGCTCTGGCAGCAGAGAGAGTAACGTCAGTCAGCGCAACTGCCCCGGAGCGCTCGTAGGGGCCGGACATGTCTTCCTTTGAGCATTGCGGGCAACAAGTTGGGCTTGCATGTATGGCAAGACCCATCATGTATGCGCCGGCTTCGCCCGCGCTTCTCTTTTTTCAGTTCCGGGATCTGCAGCCAACAGATTCGGAACGAGGGCCCTTTTGCGGCACGGTTAAGCGCACGCACTGACGCCAGACCCAAAGCCCTTTTTGATCCAAGACCGTCCTGCGGATATCAGAGCGAGACTTTCTGAAGATAGGTTGGGATGGAAACCTTCCAGCGAAGCTGCTGAGTGATTCGCTCGCTCAGCGCCTCTGAGGCGGCGGGCTCACCGTGGACGACAAAGGTCCTGCTGGGAGCTTTGCGAAACTGCCGCAGCCAGTCCAGGATTTCTCCGTAGTCGGCATGCCCGCTCAGATGTTCTAGCGACTCAATCCGAGCGCGGATGCGCACTTCGTGACCGTGCATCTTCACGGACTCCGCCCCCGACTTGATGATCTGGCCGCGCGTTCCTGCCGCCTGGAATCCCACAAAGAGAATCGTGTTGTGGTGATCGGGCAGGCAGCGCTCTAGATGATGAATGACGCGGCCACCCGTCGCCATGCCACTCGCTGAGATGATAACAATGGGATAGTGCAGGTTGTTCAGCGCGACGGACTCTTCCCGGGTGCGGTCGAAGTGGACATTGGGCGGCGAGAAGGGTTTGACGCCACGCGCTTCGAGCACCTCGGTTTCCAGGTCGTGGTCTTCGCGGTGCTTGAGGTAGAGTTCTGTGGCGTCAATCCCCATGGGGGTGTCCACGTGGATGGGGATGGAGTGCATCTTCCCTTGGTCGATCAATTCGCGGAAGAGGTAGAGCAGTTCCTGGGTACGGCCCACGGCAAAGGCAGGAATGAGGACGGTGCCGCCACGCCCGGCGGTAGTCTCTACGATGGCAGCGAGGCGCGCGCCCACGTCATCCTTGGGATGCAAGCGGTCGCCATAAGTGGATTCCAGCAGCAGGTAGTCGGCGCCGTCCGGAGCGGCCGGCTCGGGCAAAATCAATTGGGGGAAACGCCCGAGATCTCCGGAGAAAAGAACCTTGCGGACGCTGCCGTTCTCCCGAACGGTCACTTCGATCATCCGCGCACCCAGGATGTGTCCGGCGAAATGAAAGTTCAGCGCAAAGTGCGGGGAAAGCTCCAGGGGTTTCGACGCGTCAATCGCTCGAAAGCACTCTAGTGATTTGACCGCCTCCTCGTAAGTGTAAAGCGGCAGCGCCGGGACATGTTTACTGAAGCCTTTGAAGTTCGCGTACTCGGCATCTTCTTCCTGGAGGTGGCCCGAATCTGGCAACACCAAGCGGGCTAGGTCTACCGTCGCCCCCGACGCCAGGACTTGTCCGCGAAAGCCCTCCTTGATCAGGCGCGGAATATAGCCGAGGTGATCCAGGTGAGCGTGCGTCAGCACCACCCACTGAATGCTGGCGGCCGGCACGGGAAAAGGGTTCCAGTTCCGCAGACGCAGTTCCTTGGCCCCCTGGAAAAGCCCGCAATCGATCATTAACCTCTCGCCGCCTGCTTCCAGGAGAAATCTGGACCCCGTCACCGTTCCTGTGGCACCGAGAAATTGGAGTGTGGACATCGATTGTCCTTTGAGGAGAGGTGTTAGGGCCGTGCGGCTATAGACCGAGTCTACGCTGCCCCGCCCTGTTACTTTTCACTTGTCAATGCTCTTCAAATCACTACCCACTCCTGATATTCGCCGAACACCTTGCGCAGGGCATTGGAGATTTCGCCCACAGTGGCGTAAGCCTTCACGGCGTCGAGGATGGCGGGCATCAGGTTGCGGTCCGAGCACGCTGTCGCTTCGACATCGCCGAGTACCACTTCGACGCGAGTTGCATCGCGGCGAGCGCGCAGCTCGCGTAAGCGTTCCACCTGTGCGCGCTCGACCTCCGGGTCGATGCGGAGAAGCGGAGGAGATGTGCCGCCTTCCTGCGCGTAGCGGTTGACGCCCACAATGACGCGCTTGCCGCTTTCCACGGCTTTCTGGTAATCGTAGGCAGCTTGTTGGATTTCGCGCTGCACGTATCCGGCCTCAATCGCGTGCAGCATGCCTCCCCTTCCCTCGATCTTGTGCAAGTATTCTTGGGCGCCCGCTTCGATTTCGTTCGTGAGTTTCTCGATGACGTAGGAACCGGCCAACGGATCCACGGTGTTTGCCACGCCGCTCTCCGCGGCCAGGATTTGTTGAGTGCGAAGGGCAATCAGCGCGGAAGCCTCGGTGGGGAGAGCCAGGGCTTCGTCGCGGGCGTTGGTGTGCAACGATTGCGTTCCTCCCAGGACGGCCGCCAGCGCTTGCAGAGTCACACGCACGATGTTCACGTCCGGCTGCTGCGCGGTGAGCGTCGAGCCGGCCGTCTGCGTGTGGAAACGGAACATCCAGGAGCGCGGATTGGACGCCTTGAACCGCTCGCGCATGATGCGCGCCCACAGCCGCCGTGCGGCGCGGAACTTCGCAACTTCTTCCAGCAGGTCGTTGTGGGCGTTCAAAAAGAACGACAGGCGCGGGGCGAAGTCGTCCACGGCAAGCCCGCGCGCCAGGGCGGCCTCCACATAGGCGACCCCGTTCGCCAGCGTGAAAGCTACTTCCTGACCGGCCGTTGAGCCCGCCTCGCGAATGTGATAACCGCTGATCGAGATGGTGTTCCATTCCGGCGTGCGTTCGTGGCAGAACGCGAACACGTCCGTCACGAGGCGCATCGCCGGCCTGAGGGGGTAGATATACGTTCCGCGGGCAATGTACTCCTTCAGTATGTCATTCTGAACGGTCCCCGAAAGTTTCGTGAGGTCTGCTCCCTGCCTTTCGGCCACGGCAAAGTAGAGCGCCAGCAGAGTCGCCGCCGTGGCATTGATGGTCATGGAGGTGGACACGCAATCGAGCGGGATGCCGTCGAAGAGCGCCTCCATGTCCTCCAGCGAGTCGATGGCCACACCCACGCGGCCAACCTCGCCTCGGGCCAGAGGGTGGTCGGAATCCAGGCCGATCTGCGTGGGCAGATCGAAGGCCACTGAAAGCCCCGTTTGCCCTTGCGCCAGCAGGTAGCGGAAGCGGGCGTTGGACACCGCCGCCGTGCCGTAACCGGCGTACTGGCGCACGGTCCAGAGCCGACTGCGGTAGAGCGTGGGATGTGTCCCACGCGTATAGGGATATTCACCGGGGAAGCCCAGCTCGCGGTCGTAGTCCCCTCCCGCGAGATCCTCGGGCTTGTGCGTCACCTTCATCTCCAGGCCCGATGCGGTCTTACGCTTCGTCTCTTTGTCGTCCTGAGACCCCATGGAGCTTTGAGACCGCGCGCAGCAATTCGCGAAGCCTCCCACCGGTCTTCTTTGCTCTCGATAGCCGCGTCATCAGCGGACGCTTCGCGCCTTCACGAAAGAGTAAAGCCCGAAAATGACCAGAAGCACTGTGAAGCCTGCGACCATGCTGAAACGGATCAAGCCGACCTCGGGAGCCTTACGGTAGTACTGCCACTCGGAAAGGGAGACAGCGGCGCCGGCAACAGCGAAGATCAGAAACGCCAGGCCGACCAGCATATGAAAGAGCCGCTGCAGGTGGAGAAACCAGCGGACGAGTAAACTGGCAAGTTTGCTCATATCGTCGCCAGGCATCTCTCCAGAGGTGTCTGAATCCAACCCCAGCTATCGTAAGGAGAATCGCAGCGGCAGTCAATTCCGCAAAACTCTTTCGCCTTGACAGGGTTTCGCAGCGAATCATAGAATGGCGTTTGCAGGTCAATCTGGAAAAGTCAGGTGCCGCTTGGAGCTTGACGATAACTTCAAACGCCTGATCAAGGAGCTGGGCGAGGCCATCAACGAATCCTTGTCGGAGTCCGACAGGATTGCCGAAGTAATGGCACGGATCCGCTCAGCGGGGTATGACTTGTTCCTTGTCCTGGAAGTCACCATCGGCTTCAACAAACGAGGCGAGGCGAGCTTGGTCCATCGCCAGAAGCTCCATGCCGAGCCACGTCAGGACCCGGAGTTCCGTCTCACCACTCAGGACACGCAGTTCCTGCGGGCGCTGAAAATCAGCGTCGATGAAGATATCTCGTAGGTTGTCTGGTCGTTCTCCCCCTCATCTCTGCCGTTGCTCCAGCCACTGTCCGCGTGCCCACGCTTCAGCTAACCGTCGCGCTTGACACCTGCTCAGGTCGGGGACTAGGATTTTCCCATGCCAACCCCTGCTGTACGCCGCCCGGCCGTCGCGGGGCGGTTCTATCCTGCCAAGGTTGAGACTTTAACGCGCCAGCTTGACCAGTACATGGGACCTGAACCCGCGGCGTCCGAAAAAGCCGAGGCTGCTCTGGGCTGCGTCGTGCCGCACGCCGGGTACATGTACTCGGGGCAGGTTGCCGGCGCGGTGTACAGTAGATTGCCGACGCGTGACACCTACGTCATTCTCTGCCCCAATCACACAGGCCGTGGCTCGCCCCTGGCCATCATGTCGAGCGGCGAGTGGCTGACACCGTTGGGGACAGTCCCGGTGGACGGGGCGCTGGCTCAGGCTCTCCGCAAGTCTTGCCACCTGCTCATGGAGGATGCGGAAGCTCACGAGGATGAACACTCCCTGGAAGTCCAACTGCCGTTCCTCCAGCGCCGAGTGGAAAAGTTCACTTTTGTTCCGATTGCCATCGGGGTGAGTGGTTATTCGGCCTTGGAATCGTTGGGCCACGGCATCGCCCAGGCGGTGAAGGTCGCCGCCAGACCTGTGATTATCGTCGCTTCGAGCGACATGAACCACTACGAGCCGGACAACGTCACCCGCGTGAAGGACCAAAAAGCCATCGACAAAATGCTGGCGCTCGACCCCAAGGGGCTGTATGAGGTGCTGCGGCGCGAGGACATCTCGATGTGCGGCTACGGGCCTGCCGTCGCCATGCTCACCGCTGCGAAGGATTTGGGGGCGCAGCGCGCCGTACTCGTCAAATACGCCACGTCAGCGGACGCCAGCGGCGACCGCAGCGCGGTGGTGGGTTACGCGGGCATCATTGTGTCGTAGCCTTCTTTGCACCGAAATCCTTTCCCCTTGCTTCATTCAGCCTCTCCTCGTGTGCTGCCGCGGCACCTCGAGGGTAGCTGCGTTCCGGCAGGCTCTGGGGGCGCCAACGATGATTTTGGGTTATTCCCGAACTTGACACTTTACCCAAAGAGCGATATACGATAGCAGGGTTTGCTCATCGCCTGAGGAGTTTCAGTCCCGCCATGCTTCGGGAAATCGTCGAAAAGGAACTGAAGGAATGCGTGTACGGCTACCGTTCGCTGTTGATCTTCGTTCTTTCTGTAGCCCTGTTCGCGGTGGCCATCTACACAGGCTGTCGCGAATACCAAGCCGCTCTTCAGGAATATCGTCTTGCGCAAGTGGCTCAGCGCCAGCAGGCGGCGGAGCAGACCAATCTCTACGCGCTAGGGAATTTTGGCTTCGATGTGGTCAAGCCACCCCAGGTTCTCGGCATTCTCGTCAGCGGCGTGGAGCCCCACACTCCGCGCGTTTTCAACGTGGCCCTTTTCACTCTCCTCGAGCCGCGCGGGAGCGCTGCCGGCGAGAGCCCCATTTCGGCCGTCTTTGGAGTGTTAGACCTGTGTTTCATTGTGCAGGTAGTCCTGGGTCTCGCCGCGCTCCTGTTTACATTTTCCACCCTGTGCGGAGAGAAGGAGACCGGCACGCTCAAGCTGCAACTGGCGAATGCCTTACCCAGGGATGTTCTGCTGCTGGGAAAACTTGTGGGAAACCTCATTGGGTTGCTGGTTCCCGTCGCCGTAGCTTTCGTGCTTGGCTGCTTGTTGCTTCTCAGCTTCGACGACGTGTCGCTAAGTCACAAGGACATGCTGAGGATTCTGCTACTGGGGGTTGTCTTTCTGCTTTACCTCACCGTGCTCTTCGCACTCGGCGTCTTCGTCTCCGCCCTGACCACCCGCTCGACCACGGCCTTTGCCCTTTGTCTTGCCGCCTGGGTGGTGCTGGTAGTCATCACCCCCAAATTCGCCGTCCTCGCGGCCAAGCATATCTCCCCGTTGGAATCTCTCCAGGAGTTCGAACAGAAGAAAGTCGCCGTACACCGTCAAGGCTCCGTGGAGGCGCAGCAGGAGTACGCCCAATACGTCCGAGAGCACCGCCGGGAGATGCCACCCCTCGCCGTCTACTTTGCTATGACCAGCCGCGTGCGCGAGAAACAAAACCGGGAACTGGCGAAAATTGAGGACGATTATCTGCAGCGGAAACAGCGTCAGCAGCGATGGGTGTTAGGGCTTTCGCGCCTCTCCCCGGCGGGCTCAGCTTCCTACGGGGCGATGAGCCTGGCACGCACCGGTCTGGAACGCGACTTCCGTTTCCAGGCAGCGCTCCGGGAATACCGCGCTGAGTTTACCCGCTTCTATGACCGCAAGAGCCGGGAACTGGTAGCACTTACCCAAGACGGGGCGATCGGTTCGGCGACGATCAAGCAGGACCTCAGCGACCTGCCGGGGCTCCAGTTTTACGAAGAACCCCTTTCCGCCTCCCTGGACAGAGCACTGCCTGATATGGGCTTCCTGATCGTCTGGAGCTTGGGGTTATTCGTCGCTGCCTACTTCAGCTTTCTCCGTTACGATGTAAGGTAGGATCCGCATGCAACACACATCCGCCGTCGCACAAGGACAGTACTGGATGGTTTTCCTCGTGGGAAATAGAGTCCGGTAGTGCCCCATCCCGTTGCGTGTGGGAGAATTTGGACAGCCACTCGCCTCAGTGGCGCGGACCACTCGAATTCGACCCGCTGGGGTGGCCACCACCGCCGCTCGGCCCACTGCTGTGACCGCCGCCGGTCATTCCGCTGCTGTGACCACCGCTGCTCACGCCGGAGCTGTGGCCGCCACCACTTCCGCTCATGTCTCTGCCCCCACCGCCGCTCCTCGGGCTGCCTCCCTCAAAGCTGCCAGTACTACGGCCGGAAGAAGAGGCGCCGGGGCTTGGGCTCGCCTCAGATCTTGAGTCCCGCGAGTGATGCCAAATTGAACTCCACCATCCCCTGTGTTCGCTGGGGGCAGGAGCCGATCGCGCCGCCGGTGGCGCGGCCGAGGACGGGCTAGCCGCCGTGGCCGACGGAGCTGTGGGAGCGTTCCCCCTCAAACCAGGTCGCTCCGCGTCGCGTGCCTCGCCAGGCCTGGTCACTTCGACAGAGGAGGGTTGAATCGTTCCGCCAGGCGTCATCCGTGGTGAAACGTCGCGAGGCCTCATCAACTCTTTGGCATCCGAAGCGGAGGGCACGTTGGGATTATTCACATAACGGCCTTCCACGGGGTCGAACACAATTCCGGCTCCGGGCGCAGGTGCCCCACGATGGCTTATGGCGTTGGCCGCCGGACCGGCCGATGGCGCACCGGCGGTTGCCGAGGCTCCCACAGTGACCTGGCCGGGCCCACCGTCATACATCCGCTTGACCCGAACCCTAGGTTCGTCCTGGGAAACTGGCTGAGCACCTGCAAGCCCCACGATCGGGGAGACAGCTCGACCCGGCAACATGGCTTGGCGACTAGGTGGGACATCGAGGCGGTCAACCAAGCGGCCTTGAAGCGGATTCCGCGGTATGGTTCTGTCCGGCGTCACTGGCTTGCCATCTTGGAAGGTGTCGACGCTTACGACCGTCCCACAGGGTTGCCCCTGCGCGCAAGGGTTGGCGTTTCCTCCCCCGAGCAATCTCTTCTGCGGAGCCCATCCAATCCATCCCGGCCCCATATACCAATCGACTGTAGCCGGAGACCAGGTCCCGAAGTTGTTGGGGAACCAAGCCCAGCCCATGCCTCCCATGTAGGCCCATTCTCCGTAATGATAGGGCAGCCAACCCCAAGGGTCGCCAGAGATCCAGACGTAGCCCATGCCGGGGTACCAGCACCACCGTCCCAGCGCAAACGGAGTCCAACCCGGAGCGACGGTAGGAATCCAGCCGTAGCCGTAGCCAGGTAGATATGACCACATCCCGTACGTGGACAGGTCACTCCAGCCGTACAGGAGGTCGTTCACATTATTCGTGTAGGCGCGTGGCCCACGACCATCCCGGACCAGATTGACGCGGCCTTCGCGCTGCTCCACCCACTCATCCCAGGCGTCTTTCGTGATTCCCTCGGCAAGATCGTAGGGCTGCTCAGCGCCCGGCCGCAACTCCAGCACGGCGTTCTTGGCGAGTGTCCAGGTGCCCAGGGAACTGGCAACATCCACCGAACCTTTGAACACCTCCACGCGCTCCACGCCCACATCGAGGTCCACGCGGAAAAGGGTCTTGCCACGAGGAGTGAGCGTGCCATTCGGTGTGTTGATCTCGTAAACGTCGTCGCCCTCGGGAATAACGCTGAAAGTTGCATAACCTTGGTTCAGCGCAAGGCGGTTCAATTTGCCGCCGCTGGGAGCCAAAGCAAGCTGGGTGAACTCGAGCAGCGTGAGCTGGCCCAGCCGCACGGTGGAGCCGTTCTCGAACTCCGCCTCCGCAAAGCTGTTCTCAGCGGTGGAAAGTTTGAAGCCCTCCTGCAGAGGCGTGTTCACGGGCGCCTCGGCCCAATCCGCAACATCGGGGCGCTGCACCGCTACGGTGCCTTCTGCAAAGCTCAGCCGAACGATCCGCGCGTGGGAATAATCCTGTGCCCAAACCAGGCTCGGAGCGGGCAGGATCACAAGGGCCCACCCCACCAGCAACACCATGGCACGCATTATTGAGGGTTTCATGGAGGACCTCCCCAGCCACCAAGCCGGCTCGCCACACTAACCCCATCCTACACTACCCTAGAAGCAGGCGCGAGTAGAAAGGTTGTCATGCCTGAAAATGGGCTTGCAGTCCCTACGGCAAAGAGTCTCTTCAGGGCTTATTGGTGTTCTGGATACGCTGGAGAATGGTCTGGGCGCGGGACTGGGCCAGATGCAGGAAACGTGAGTTCCGGACGATCTTCTCCAGGGTGGGCACCATCAGCTCCGGATCGGCGAGAGCCTTGTTGTCGAGGTCAATTTGGATTTGCAGAAGCTCCTTGGGCAGGCTCAAGTGGTCGTACTTGATGGCGTACTCCAGGGTAGCGACGCGCTCCTCAACGCTGGCGATTTTCTCGAGCAGATCCACTAGTTCCTGCGCGACTCGGTTCTGCGTGAAGTTGAATTCGACCCGGCTCGCTTGGCCATTCCCTTCGTAACTCAAGGTCTTCAGCCCAAGGTTGGCAACCTTCTTGTGGCTCTCGAGTTCGAGGGACCGGAAATTGTTCAGTTGCGCAGCCAGAGCAAACAGTCGGCTCGTAGTCGCAGGCGAAAGCTGCAAGGGGCGGGGACTGGGCGGCTCGTCCAGCTTCCGCCCGTCATAAGTGCTCGAGCCCTTTGAGTCCACCGTGATCAGCATATACTCGGGGACGCTTCCCTTAAGCGTTTTGGAGTAGCTCAGTTTGGGCGCTCCGCTTGTTTCCTGGGCAAGGTACAAAGAGGGCGAGCTGAGCCACCCAGGGGCAATGAGAAGAAGGACTGGAAGGAGGGAAAAACGGGATCGCTGCCGATGGGTCTCCATAGACTCGGTTTGATGCGGGCCGCCTCCTGCCTCCTGCGGCGAAGCTGAAGAGCACCTTGCCTAGCCGGGTGCGGGCATTCCAGAACGTCAGCCGCGCAGGCGGCTGCTACCTCGCCTGCGTGAGAGCGTGAAGTTCCGCTTCCTCAATGTCGAAGTTGGCGTAGACGTGCTGGACGTCATCGTGGTCTTCCAGCTCCTCCACAAGCCGCAGCATCTGATCTGCCTGCCTGCCGGTCAGCTTCACGTAAGACTGTGGGACCATCGACACTTCCGCCGCCGCCAGAGCAATCTGCGCGGCCTTCAGAGAATCGACAACTTGGTGGAACTTGTCAGGCGGGGAGAAAACCTCCCAGTTGCTGCCGTCCTCGTTCATATCCTCGGCGCCCGCGTCGGTAACCAGCTCCAGCAGCTTCTCTTCGCTCGCCTTTCCCTTCTCCACCACGAGGTAGCCCTTCTTGTGGAACATCCAGGCTACGCATCCGCTCGCGCCCAAGTTGCCGGCGTGCTTGCTGAAGATGTGCCGGATTTCGGAGGTTGTCCGATTCTTATTGTCGGTTGCCACTTCCACCAGCATCGCGACGCCACCAGGCCCGTAGCCTTCGTAAATCGCTTCCTCGTAAGTCGCGCCGGGCAGTTCGCCCGTGCCTTTCTGGATGGCGCGTTTGATGTTGTCCGCCGGCATATTCTCGGCTTTTGCCGCCGCGATCGCCGCGCGCAGGCGAGGATTTCCGTCCGGGTCGCCGCCACCGATCCGTGCCGCTACGGTGATTTCCTTGATGAACTTCGTGAAGAGCTTTCCGCGGCGAGCGTCCGCAGCGCCCTTCTTATGCTTGATGGTCGCCCACTTCGAATGGCCAGACATAGTCGTTCCTCTCGGAAGGCTTTCGTCACCTCGCGAGCCCGGCTCGCGCGCGAGGTTGCACTGGGATGGCAAGTCTACTTCCACATGGTACCACAACCCCGCCCGGCAAGCCACGAGCACCCAGTTCAAGGACACCCGCACAAAAAAAGAGCGCCCCGCCGAGGCGGGGCGCTCGTGCTCTTCCAGATTTGGACGAAATCCTAGAAGTAGAACTTCGCCGCCAACTGGACGACACGCGGATCACGAGCCAAGCTGATGCGACCGAAATCGCTCGAACTGATGTCCGTGTCCATCCCGTTCGGATTGAACTGGGTGTGGTTGAACAGGTTGAAGAACTCAAAGCGAAGTTCAAGCCGGGTTTTTTCGGTGATGGTGGTGGACTTGAAGAAACCGAAGTCAAAGTTGGCAATACGGGGTCCCCGCATCAGGTTGCGGCCCGCATTGCCAAACGTCCCCGGAGACTCTACGGCAAACGTATTCGGGTTGAACCAGTAGTGATCCAGGGCTTCGGTATTGCTGGAATCTGTCGCCGTGTTCACAAACGAGCTTGACCTCGGATTTGCGTACACAGGCGAAGATACGACGTTGGGTATGTCCGGGCACATGTAGAAGGTATAAGCGGTGCACGCCAGCGACAGGAAATTCCCATCCACAACGTCGAGCGGGAAGCCGGTCTGGAAGGTGGTGATCCCGGTCATCCGCCAGCCCTCGAAGAAGCGCTTGGCGGCCCAGTTGTTGAAGTGGCGGATGCTGGGGATTTCGTACGTGTACGCCATGACGAACCGATGGGTCGCGTCGAAGATGGAGGATCCATAATTATAGAGCGACTGGTTGAAAGGATTGGTCCCCCGGAGGCTGCCAAACCCGCCGGATCCCCCGCCGCCAAATCCCGAATTCTCGAACCCGGACCCGTCGTCCAGCGCGTGAGACCAAGTGTAGATGGCGCGGAACCCCAGCCCGTGCGACATGTGCTTGTCGAGGGTGGCTTGGAAGGAGTTGTAATTCGAGACCCCGCTGGTTTGGATGTTCCCGATTGAACCGAAGACATTGCCGGGATACCGAAAGTTATTCGGGAAGTCGAGATTCTGGAATGGGGAGTCACCAACGCAGTCAGGGTCAGCGGCACACCCCGCCTGGTTGATTCCCGGGTTCAGCTCCCGGATGATGATGAGCTTGCGACCTAGAGCCCCCACCCAAGCGAGCGAAAGCACCGAGCTCGCAGGGAGTTCGCGCTCGAGCGTCAGGTTGTAGTTCTGCGAGTACGCGGTGCTGTAATTGGGATCAATGACACTGATGGACAGGGGGAGATAATCACCGAAAGCAATATCAGACGGAGGATCCAACGGCGCCGGGAATTTATTCGGAATCGAACCCCCGCCAGCGATGTCCGTCCAAGGATCTGCAAAGCTCGGGCTGAACCCGGCATGATCCGAAGCGCCGTTGGAGTTGACTCCGTAAGGCGCGGAGAGGACAAACTGCAGGGCCTGCTCTTCCAGCGAACGGTTGAAGTAGATCCCGTAAGCGCCGCGCAGCGACCACTTTGTCGATGAGCCCGGGCTCCAGGCAAACCCGATGCGAGGGCCGAAGTGCGCATACTTGGTCGTTCCTGACGCGTGGACGCCCGCATCGCCCTGGAAGACGTACCCTTCGGGGGAGTTCGTGAAGACCGTGGACTGCTGGCCTGGCCGGAAGGCGATCATCGCGTGGTTGGCGTGGTAGATGTCAACCAGCGGGGTGTCGATCGACCAACCCGTGC
>Ga0315280_10003119_pt1 | contig 25839 bp, 21 predicted proteins | sample YL17G06_40_MG_FD_203697 | JGI IMG/M metagenome (GOLD analysis project Ga0315280, IMG submission 203697) | Sediment microbial communities from Yellowstone Lake, YNP, Wyoming, USA - YL17G06_40 | ecosystem: Environmental > Aquatic > Freshwater > Lake > Sediment | place: USA: Wyoming | collected...
CGCAAGAACGACTCTTTCCGCAATCGCTTGCGCCTTGGCGGCTTTGGGTTGGCGCGCAAGGCGCAAAAGACCTTTCTCCACGAACACGGGCGACGACCGACGCCATCCGACCATCGTGCCGCCACACGATACTTTATGCGCGATATAGACGCCCACAACGGCCTCGATGCGGTTCGCCCCGGCGCCGGTTATGAGGTTCCCGACAAATGGAATTCGGACATGCACCCACATGGTCCCGACGGTTGACGATGTTTTGCAAGATCATGTAGAAATCACATACTCGGCAACAAATTGAGAACATTTGGAAAGAGCAAGGGGCTGATGGGCAAAGGAAACGGAAACATCTCGCTCGTTTGGCGAGTGAGCGTGATCGCCTTTTTGGTCGGCGCGGGGCTGAACCTTTTGCGGCTGGGTCACGCCCCGTTGGCCGACACCACCGAGGCTCGCCACGCCGAAGTGGGGCGCGAGTTTGTCGAGCGCGGCCATTGGCTGGTGCCAACGCTCGACGATCGCCCCCACCTGACCAAGCCGCCTCTGGCCGATTGGTTGGTGGCAGCCGGCATTATGCTTTTCGGAGTGAGCGAGTTCGGTGCGCGCTTCGGCAATGCGATCGTTGCAGCGCTGGGGATCGCACTGGCGGCGGGTTTCGGTTGCCGCGTGGGAGGCATCCGCACCGGCTTGGCTTCCGCCGTTTTCTACTTTATCTGCCCGCTCTACATGGCTCTCAGCCGGACCATTTCCCTCGATATCGTCCTGGCCACTTTGGCGCTCGGCGCCTACTGGACCGCCTGGGAAGCGAGCCGAGAAACATGCGCCCATCCGCGCTGGGCTGCTCTTGGGTGGGCGACGTGCATGGCCCTCGGTGTCTTGACCAAAGGACACATCATTCTCCTGATAGGCTTGGTGCCGCTGCTCGTTTGGATAGCGCTGGGAAAACACTGGCAATTGGCCAGGCGCTTAGCCTGGCCGCCCGCGATCTTGCTCTTCCTGGCCATCGCGTTGCCCTGGTATGTTTACATCGTCAGGACATTTCCCGATTGGCTGCCTACGACCCTGGTGGACGAGTTCCAACATCGAGTTGTTGGACGGAAGTACGGCGAGGCATATGTAGGGCAGGCCATTCTGTATTTTCTCGCCGGTGCTCTGCCCATCGTGCCGATGGGTTTCCTGTCTTTGGTGAGTTGGTTAAGAGAGCCGCCAACGCAGCACCGGACCAGAGATGTGCGGTCCATTCTTTGCCTGTGGATGGCCATTCCGCTGGCCGTTTTCAGCGTGCCGCATTGCCAACGACTCAACTACGTGATGCCATTGATGCCCGCCGCCGCGATCATGGCGGCGATGGTCTGGAGCGGACTCGCTGCCAATTGGTCCGGGGTGACGGGTTGGCAGCGCGCCGTCGCTTATCTATCAGCTGCGATTCCGGCCGTGTGCAGCATGGTGTGCCTTGTTGGCTATCTCATCCTTTCATGGACGTCGAAGGAATTGGGGACAGGCGGTTTTGTGCTTGTGGTTGTCGGGGCTGCCGGATCGGTGCTCGCGTCGGTTGCCTGCATCTGGCGGCTGGCCCGAGTCAGGCTCGACGGCGCGGCGGCGATGTTTGTAGTATGTGTTGTCTTCCTGTGGGCGCTGTCGCTACCGATAACCGATGTTGCCAAGCAGCGGCGCTCCACGCGGATGACCGGCGAGTGGGTCAAGGAGAATTTGGACTCCCACAGTAAGGTAATTATGTATCATATCTACATGCCCAGCTGCAATTTCTATACCGGCAGGTACCTTGAAGTGTTCAACGGGGAAATGCCGGGTGTCGAATGGCAGAATGACTGGCCGACACCGGATCTGTCTCGGGACGTTCTCACCCGCGAAGATCTGGAACGGTCCTCTAGGATCGAAGGGGGTATCTGGGTCATCGCAAAGAGGCAAAAGCTTGACGATATTGCAGAATTCGCGCAAACTGGGAGTCTCGAGCTCGACGTTAAAAACTTAGATACCGGCGTGAGCCTCGTGCACCTCTCCGTGGCTCACCAGCAAAGCAGGAGCAGCAATAAGCAAATTGATCCAGTAGGCGAGCGCGCACCGGGAGGCGGGGGGAATGTCCCATCAACCGTTGCTATTGACTGGAATCGCCTCCTTGCTCATGGTTGCGAGGAACAAACAGGGGGCGCATGTGGACGTCGAGCGGTTTCTCAGCAAAGTCAGGCAGTCCGATTGGTATCGTGGCCAGATGGTGGATGTCCGGCGGATAGGCGTGCGCTCGGCGCGTTACGCTGAATCCCAACCGCCGCTTGCCGGGCCGCTCCGACAGGCCCTTGCCTCATTCGGCATCGAGCGGCTTTATACCCATCAAGTCGAGGCGCTCGATCATCTTCGCAATGGTCGGTCGGTTGTGGTCGTCACGGGGACGGCCAGCGGCAAGACCCTCTGTTACCAGTTGCCCGTTCTGGAACGTTGGCTCAGCGACCCGACCTCGACGGCGCTTTTCATCTATCCTACCAAGGCGCTTGCTCAGGACCAGCTTCGAAGCCTCGAACGCTACCAAAGACTGGGTGCACCGTTCGAGTTCGTCGCCGGCACCTATGATGGTGACACGCCCGGCGACTTGCGCCGAAAACTTCGCGACCGCGCCCATTTTGTCCTGACCAATCCCGACATGCTTCACCAGGGCATTCTTTCTCATCATGCTCGCTGGGGGCGCTTTTTCGCGCGGTTGCGTTTCGTTGTTCTCGACGAACTCCATAGCTACCGTGGCGTGTTTGGCTCCCACGTTGCCAACGTGATGCGGCGGCTAAAGCGGCTGACGGCCCACTATGGCGCCAGTCCTCTTTTCGTTTGCAGCTCGGCCACGATTGCCAATCCAAGATGGCTTGCTGAACAGATCACGGGCGCCGAGATGCAGTTGATCGAGGACGATGGCTCGCCGCGCGGGCCAAAAGCGTTTGTCCTGTGGAATCCGCCGTTGCTCGAAGGCAGTCAGAGCGACCGCATCAGCCCAATCGGCGAAGCGGCGCGGCTGATGGCCGACCTGGTCACCGATAAGGTGCAGACCATCGCCTTTACGGCAACACGCCTGGCAGCCGAGCTTATTCTGCGATCGGTTCGAGACCGCCTCGGCCGCCATGGCCCGCGGTGGCAGCGCGCCGTGAGTGCCTATCGCGCGGGCTATCTGCCCGAAGAACGGCGCGAGATCGAACGGCGGCTGGCGGCGGGCGAATTGCTCGGCGTCGCCAGTACGAACGCTCTCGAACTCGGCATAGACATCGGCACGCTCGACGCTTCGCTCCTGGTCGGCTATCCCGGCACCGTCGCCAGTCTATGGCAGCAGGCCGGACGCGCAGGCCGGCGCGAGGGCGAGGCCTTGGTCATTCTGCTTGCGCGAAATTCCCCTATAGACCAGTATTTATGCTGGCGACCCGACCATTTGCTTAGGCGCTCGCCTGAGAACGCCGTCATAGATCGTGACAATGCGTTTGTCGTTCACGGCCACTTGCTCAGCGCTCTTTACGAATTGGCTCTCGACCAAAATGAAATCGCTCAGTTCGGCCCTTATGCCGCCGAACTTTTGAATCTCTCCAGCGAGCAAGGCTTTGTCAAAGAACTGGACGGGCGCACCTATTATGCTCGCGTGGGTTTTCCCGCCGGCGATGTCAATCTGCGCAGCGCCTCGCCCATCATTTATGCGATCATGGATTCGACCGAAGAGGAACGCGTCATCGGTACGATGGACGAAGCGAGCGCCTTCACTCAGCTGCACACCCACGCTGTCTATTTGCACGGCGCGGAGACCTATTTCGTGCTCGATCTGGACATCGAAAAGAAGATCGCCCGCGTCGAACAACGCGAAACCGACTATTACACGCAAGCCATCACCGAGTCGAAACTGGTTCTCGACCAGCGCGACGAGGAAGAGCCCCACCAGCGCTGTTGGCGGACTTGCGAGATCGGCCACGGCGACGTGACCGTGACAACTGTTGTGCCAATGTTCAAAAAGGTGAAATTCTATACGCGCGAATCCATTGGGTTTGAGCAGTTGGACCTTCCACCGCAAACACTGGAAACGACGGCACTGTGGATCGTACCGTCGCCAAAAGCGCTCGAACTGGTCCGAAAGCACGGACGGACAACAAGCGATGCGCTTGTGGGCCTGGCCAATCTGATCGTCGAGGTCGCGCCGCTGTTCATCATGTGCGACCCGTCGGACATCGCCACATTGACCGACTCGTCCAATCTAGGCCGCGAGGCGATCTTCCTCTACGATCGGCATTCGGGCGGCATGGGGTTCTCTTCGCGCGCCAAAGAGTTGCTCGAACCCATCATGCAGGCGGCGCTTGAGGTTGTCCGCAAGTGTCCCTGCGAGTTTGGCTGCCCAAGTTGTGTCGGTGCGGCAGTGCCCGCTTTCGCCATGAGCACCCTCGACTCCGGCACGCGTGGCCGTATCCCCGACAAAGAGGCCGCGTTGATCATACTTCACGAAATGTTCGAACTCGAAGAATACGTTCCGAAGCTGCCTCCGCTCAGCGATGTGAAGCCGGGAACTTGAAACCTGAAACCAGGAACATGAAACCCGAAACTCGAAACTCGAAACTCCAAACTTTCTGTGTCTTTCTCTTTTTGGTCGCTCTTTATCTGGCGTTTTCCGGCGACCGCTACGATGACTTTCAAGCCAGCGACGAATGGGTTATCTTCCAGACGACGCGCGCTCTGGTGGAGCGAGGTTCGCTTCGGCCTGAACTCGACGAACGCTACCGTGGCCAGGAAGCCAAGTATGGTTTGGGGCAGTCGCTGGCGGCTGTTCCTCTCTACCTTCTGGCGCGCGCGTTGATGCCGTTACTGCCCGAGCGAGTTTCGCCGGCGGCTGTGGCATTTCCCCTCGCGTGCGCAACCAATGCGCTGATCTGCGCCGCTATCGGTGCTCTGTTTTTCGCTTTGGCGCGACGGCTCGGCTATGGCCGACGCCCCGCAATCGCTGGCGCGCTCATTGTTGGCACCACGACAATCGTTGCCGCCTATTCGAAAAGTTTTTTCAGCGAACCGTTGGTTGCCCTGAGTCTGCTGGGCGCAGCAGGGGCACTTGTCGGCCCGCTCGATCGCCCACCGTCGCCATCGTGTACAGGCAATATGCCTGTGCTGCCGGGGCGGTGGTTTCGCGTTGGAGCATGGTTAGCCATGGCGATTCTCACACGGTTGGACAATGTCGTCATCGTGCCCGTTTTTCTGGCTGGGCTTTGGCTAGGCGTGGGATCGCCCAAGGACAGGCAAGATGCCTGTTCTACCGGTCGGCGGGAGGCGTTGGGCGGAACTGCCTTGTTCGCACTGCCGTTGCTTTTGAGCGCCCTATTCATCCTTTGGACGAATTATTTACGGTCGGGACGCTTTCAGCTGAGTGGCTATGGCGGCGAAACGTTCTCGACGTCTTTCCTCTCAGGTCTGTTCGGTCTGCTTTTCAGTCCCTCGCACGGCGTGTTCTGGTTTTCGCCACCGCTGGCAATGGCCCTTGCCTATGTTGTGCACTTTCATCGTCGCCACTCGCGGTTATGTTTTGTCATCTTCGCCACCGTAGCTGTGAAATTGTTTGTATTCGCAAAATGGTGGAATTGGTTCGGCGGTTGGAGTTGGGGATCGCGCTTCCTCCTGCCGATCGTTCCGCTGGCCATGCTGGCGCTGCTCGAACCGCTGTCGCAGTGGAACCAATTGCGCCGAACCGAGAGAACATTGATCGGCGCTGTGTGTGCGGCGGGCTTGCTGATTCAACTCTGCGGTCTTCTTGTTGCTTCCAACGCCCTGCACGGCAACATCCAGTTTCTCGCCGGGGCCGGAAGCGGGCGAGTCCAGCCGATTGCCGACCGCGAGCAATTGCTCATTTTCAGTCCGCCTCAATCGCCCCTGATTGGCAACTGGCCGATCATTGCTCACGGGCGGTTGGATTGGTTCGGCCTTCGATTTGGACAATACTTTCCCTCCCATCTTCTGGTGGCCATCTTCGCTGTTCTCGGGGTTGCCTTAATCATATCTGTATGGGGTTTGGTCCGAGCGTGGTTTGCCGAACGAAGAGAATCACAGATTTCGCAAATTCCAGAGATTCAATGCAAACCCGAGCCATCTAAGCAGACCGCGGTTGAGACTGCATTGCCAAGCGTTGTCTGGGGTGCAGCGGCCCTCTTGGTTTTCTTGAATATTGCAGCCCTAACCACTTTGACGATAGCAATCCGTGGCAATGGGCTTTGGCGGACTGATCGCGTGCAATATTACGACGGCCGGAAAGAGGAAACGCAAAAGCGAGTCGGCGCCGTTTATTTGGACGACACAATCGCTGGACCTGCGGTCTTGTGCGACAGGTCCACCGAATGGCTTGGCTATCTCGAAATTCCCGTTTCCGGGACATATAGTTTCTACACCGTAGCGGTCGGCGCTTTCGAATTCCATCTGGGCGGCCAGGCAGTACTGACCAACACCCTTGCGGGTGGGAGACGCTCGCAGCGGGCCGATGTGGATCTCGAACGCGGCTTGCACTCTTTTCGTCTCTCTTACACACCGGCCACAGAGGTCGGCGCAGGAACAAACCTCTGGCAGCGGCAGATGCAATTGTATTGGACGATCCCTGGCGGCGGTGAATACGAACAGGTCATCGGTCGGCCGTGGTTCTGTCCGACAATGCCGGGGCAGTTCCGACGCATGCTGATGGTAGCCTATCGGCTCAAGGTGGGTTTCGTCATCGTCTCGCTGCTCATCTTGTGGTGGATTTGGCTTCACTCCTCGCTCCGCTCCACAGTTGCCGACCCGCCCCGCCATTGGTAGGGACAATTCGCGAATCGCCCAAAGAATCGAGCAATGCAATGATCTGTCAAATCATCGGTTACATGCGCCCATTTCAAGCGGTTCTTAAAGTTGGAACCACGCCCACCTTTTCTGTTGCAACCCACCGTGCCGACAGCCTAGATACCTCGACAGTCAGTGCGCGTGGTTAACCACCCACAAGGATCGGAATACCCGAAAAAAGTGACGTTGCAAAAAGCCAGGTCGTCGGGTGTGCGCTCCTTTGTCGCACGCAACGCCTGAGGGCAATCCTCGAACAATGCCGCCGCGACTCGAACAAGAAGCAGCGCTGGTCCCGCCGCACAATCTCGACGCCGAGCGCGCCGTCCTGGGCTCGCTGCTCATTGACGCGACGACCATCCCCATCGCCGCCGACCTGCTTTCGCCCGAGGATTTCTATTCGACGCCCCACCAGCGGATCTTCGAAGCAATCCTTCGGTTGTTTCACGCCGGAACGCCCGTTGACCTCATGACGCTGAACAACGAACTGCGTCGCGTCGAGCAGATCGAGGAAATCGGTGGCTTGGCCTACCTGAGCTCACTCGAACAATATGTCCTGACGACGGCCAACATCGCTCACCATGCGATGATTGTCCGGCAGAAGAGCCGCTTGCGCCAGCTCATCTCGGGTGCCAACGAAATCCTCGACTCCTGCTATCGCGACGAGAAGGAGACCGATGAAGTTCTTGAGGACGCACAGCGCCGTGTTTTCGAAATCGCTCACGATCGCGTCGGGCGCACTTTCAGTCACATCAACGATCTCGTGGATCAAGGACTGGAGTTCATTCGCCGGCGCCGCTCCGACCATGCCGAGGTGACGGGCGTTCGGACTTATTTTGATCATCTCGATCAGATGACGCAGGGTTTCCAACCGAGCGATCTGATCATCATCGCGGCGCGGCCCTCCATCGGAAAAACGGCGTTTGCCTTGAATATTGCGGCCAACGTGGCACTGCGCGGAGGCCTTCCCGCCGGCTTGTTCAGCCTCGAAATGAGCGCTGACCAGGTTCAGCAGCGCCTGCTCAGTTCGATTGCGCGCGTGCCGATGCACCGGATTCGTTCGGGCTATCTCAATCAACATCAGTTTGAGACTCTCGAAGAAAAGGCGGAGATGTTGCGCCACGCCCCGCTCTATATTGACGATAGTCCGGCGTTGAGTATGCAGGAGCTGAGGGCGCGAGCGCGGCGCCTCAAGGTCGAGGTCCCCGAGCTGGCGATGATCGTCGTGGATTACATCCAACTGATGCGCGGTTCCAATCGAGCATCGCGCGAGAGCCGCCAGAGAGAAGTGGCCGAAATCGCGGGCGAATTGAAAGCTCTGGCCCGTCAACTCACTATTCCCGTCGTCGCCGTCTCCCAGCTGAGCCGCCTGATCGAGCAGCGCGAAAAGACAATTGCACGGCCCAAGTTGAGCGACCTTCGAGAATCGGGCGCGTTGGAACAGGACGCCGATGTTGTGTTATTTGTCCACCGCGACCCAAGCCGCGAGCCTCCCATGGATCAGTATCTCGACGCCGAAGGCCAGCAGCCCGAACCTGTCCGGGTTTCCATTATTATCGGCAAACAGCGCAACGGTCCTACGGGCGACATCCAGATGCTTTTCCTTCGCCAGTTCACCCAGTTCGTTACCCTTGCCAAGGAATACTGGGAACGCGAAGGGGGCCGCTGAGTGGGATAGGGGAGCGACCCCATGGTGGCATGTCCGCGTCAGGCCAACAAGAACTGTTTGCGTCTTGGTGGTTGACCTTTAAGGGCGTGAAAGCAAGACGGTGATGGCTGGCCTTTCGCTGTCGGAGGTGAGCAGAAGATCGGTGCAGCCGTCGCCGTCGAGGTCGTCGAGGCGGCACGAGGCTTCGGCCTCCGCCGAAAAGGTTGCTGCCGCGCGGGTCGAAAGCTGGAGACCTGTCTTCACGGGCAAGATGGCCTTGCCACTGCCGCGCGACAAATAGAGGTCGAAGCGATCGAGGCGCGATCGCACCAGGAGGTCGGCCAGGCCATCGCCATTGAAATCACCCTCCATCGAAAGCGGCGGGAATAGCCTGGGGTTGAAGCAGCGGTTGCGGATTTGCAGGCGCAGGTCCTGATCGGCTTTGGCGGGAAATCCGTTGCGGTTGCCATAGACGAACCGAAGCAGGACGGAAATCTCGCGTCCCAGGATCAAGCTGACCAGGTCGTCGGTGGAACCGAAGGTGTACTCGAACTCCGAGTAGGCGAGATCGGCCACTCCATCGCGGTTCCAATCGCCATAGAGAACCATTCCGACCGGATCGTGGGTCGTGAGGCGGGTTGTGGGCTGGTCGAAGACTTCTTCACGTGCGGGAGACGACAGAAAGGCCTCGACCGTTGTGTGTGGGCTGACAAAGTCGAGATTGCTCTCCACTCGCAGCAAATCGAGGAAGCCGTCGCCATTGAGATCGAGAAAGGCTTGGCTGCCTCGTTCCGCCTGGACCACTCGTGTTTGAATGGGGGATGTGCTGAAATGGAGAGAATCGCGCAAGGCATAGCACTCGGCGCGCACGGTCGGCGGACGAGCCACCGAATCACGCACGAAGACGACCATCTCGGACCGACCGTCGCCATCGAGATCCATCAGGTTGAACGTCGGGTAAACAAGAGTGTAGTTGAAGGCAACCGAGCGCATCGGGGGCTGGGCAGCTGAGGCAGAGATCGGCAAAGCGCCGGCGGATTGTCGGGCGCGTGCAACCAGCGGGGGCGGGGTTTCGATTTTCTCCCAAGACGAGCCGCCGGGCTTTCGCCGCCAGAACTCGATTCCCTCGAGATGAGGCATCCAGATTTCCGGTATCCCGTCGCCGTCGAGGTCCACGAGGAAATCGAGCCGCTTTGGCCGGGACGCCGGCTCGCCGGGATCGAAGAACGTCCGGTCGAAAAGAGGCACCCATTGTGGTCGGGGCGGGTTGCCTTCGATTCGGACGTTGAAAATCCCGCGCGGCAGGGCCAAAACGAGCGAGGCGCGCGCTCCCTTTTCGAGCGGCGCCGCCGTGAGGTACGATCGTCCAGTCAATTGGTCTCCTTCGACGCGGGTGTCCACGGCCGCCCAAGGCGCCAGAGTGGGTCTGTTCTGTGGGCCGACAATACGCAGCACACGCAGCCGGCCGTCGCTTCCGGGCAGAACAATTTCCTTGCGCCCGTCGCCCGTCAGGTCGGCCGCCACCATCGCGTCAAACAATGGAACAGGCGCCCGTTCACCCTTGGCCGGTGCGGCAAACAGCGGACGCAAATCGAGACTAGCTTCGGCGAAATCGAACGGGAACGCGCGCGAAACTAACACAAAAACGACCGACGCGATGGTGTGTGCTACATGACGCCAATCTCTCATTTTGCCCTTTTCTCTTTGCCTTTTGCCGTCGTCTCTTGCATGGAGGTAACAGTTGGTCCAACGGACTGTCAACCCATAGCCGTTTGACAAGGAGAGCTGATTGAATGTCCGGTGAAACAGACGAGCAATCTTGCACTGAGCGGCCGGACGATGCCGACGCTGGGGCACAGTCCACAGGCAAGATGCCTGTGCTACCGCTTCGGCGATGGTGGCTTGTTCCGTTTCTTGTAGCGGCGGTCATGGGCGCAGCCGCTTTGGGTGGCTGGTTGTGGTTCCGTCGTCTTCTGGACGGACCGGTTTCCTCGCGCGATTTTCAGGCGACAATCATCATCGTTCGAGGGAGTTCCTATCGCTCAATTGTCGAGCGGTTGCGTTCGGCCGGTTTGCTTCCCCATCCATTCGTTTTTGACTATCTGGCCTGGCGGCATCGCAGGGCCTCCTCGCTCAAGCCGGGTCGCTATCAACTACGCTCGACGATGTCGGTGCGACAGATTTATGACACTGTGGTCAGGGGAGCGCCAATCCGTATCACGGTGCCCGAGGGGTGGACAATCCGCCAGATCGCAATGCGACTGGCTGATGAAGGGCTCCTGGCAACTGCCGATCAATTCACCTCGGCCGCATGTGAGACTCACTTTCTGGCGCGCCATGGAATGGAAGGGCCGTCGGCCGAAGGCCGCGTTATGCCGGATACTTACTTTTTTGATCCCGGCGTCACGGCGGGCGAGATTCTCGAAACCATGGTGGCCTTGTTTGAGCGCCATTACGCGAACCTGGCCGAAAGGCCGCGGCCCGAATCGCTGACCTCATGGCACCAGGTGATTACGCTTGCCTCAATGGTCGAGCGCGAGGCGCGAAATGACCCCGAAAAGCCCCTCATTGCCTCGGTCTATTACAACCGGCTCCGGCGCGGGATGACCCTCGATTGCGACGCAACGGTCCGCTATGCGGTCTCGAAATGGAGCGAGCCGCTGAGCCGCGCCGATCTCCAGAGCGATTCGCCCTATAATACGTATCTGCACAAAGGATTGCCGCCAGGGCCGATTTCCTGCGTCAGCGAAAGCTCGATCGAAGCCGCCTTGTCGCCCACTCCGACCCGTTTTCTTTATTATTGCTACAAGGGCGACAATAGCCACTACTTCTCCAAGACGTTGGCCGAGCACGAAAAGGCGGTCGAGAAATTCTTGCGAAAAGGTTTGACTGAAAAGGCGGCCGAGCGGTAAGAAGAGGCTGAAAGGTTGCGATGTAAGTCCCTTATTTTCAATCATCTATGCGCAGAACATTGATAATGAATGAATAACAACATCCACACCTTCCGCTCCGCGGATTCTCCGTCGGGGCGGGCAAGCGGGTGTGGGCGTTTTCAGCCTCCAGGGTACAAGGAGGTCCATTGAACATGGAAACAGAGCAGCGTTTCCGTTTGCCTGTTGCCCGCGATGGCTGGGAGTTTATCCTACCTGTGGCTGGTGTTTCAGTCCTTCTCTTTCTGGTCGGATGGCGAGGTGTAGCTGCCGCCACGGGGGTGCTTGCTCTCCTGATTGTTTATTTCTTTCGCGACCCCGAACGAAAACCCCCAAGGATTGCCGGTGGGATCGTCTCAGCAGCCGACGGACGAGTGACGGACATCGAGGAGGTCGAAAGCGCCGCCTTTCCGGGTGGCCGGGCACGGCGAATCTCGGTCTTCTTGTCGCTGTTTAGCGTCCATGTCAACCGCTCGCCGGTCGCAGGTCGGGTCGAGTCGGTTGAGTATCGCCCGGGGCGGTTCCACAACGCACTTCACGAAGAATCGGCGCGCGAAAACGAACGCAATCGCATTGCCCTTCGCAACGGCAATCTCAACATCATTGTGGAACAGATTGCTGGCGTCATCGCACGGCGCGTGATTTGTTCCTGCCAGGCGGGTGACACTGTGGCTCAAGGCGAACGAATCGGCCTGATCCGCTTTGGCTCGCGCACCGACACGTTCTTGCCTCTCGAAGCCGAGGTGCGGGTCAAGAAAGGCATGAAAGTGCGCGGCGGCGAGACAGTTCTGGCGATCTTCTCGCCCGAGACCCTCGAGAAGAAGAACAAATAGCGTCGCGCGAGCCCAAAGAAATGTGGCCCACCTTGGAAACCTGCGCAATGGGCAGATTGCCAATCTGCCCCGCCTGAGTTCACTTGCTCGGTCAGCGCTGTGGTGCTTGCTCGGTCAGTGAGCCGCGAAGCAGTGCCTGGGCGGTAGGAAGATCGGGCAATCCGGCGCGGCCTCCCAGGGCCGTGCAACATAGTGCACCGACCGCGCATCCCAGCCGAACGGCCTCGCTGACCTGCCAGCCTTGTGCGATAGCAAACCCAAAAGCGCCGTGAAAGGCGTCGCCGGCTCCCGTCGTGTCCACAACATCCACCCGAAAGGCGGGGCAATGGCTTACACTGTCGCCCGCCAGATACCAGCATCCGTGCGCTCCTGCGGTAATCGCAACAAACAGCGGTCCGAACTCGCGAAGGCATTGCAGTGCAATTCTGACATCGGGTCCATTCGCGAGACTTTTGCCAACCTGTTCGCTGACGATCAGATAGTCGAGTTCGGCGGCCAGCTCGGGGTCGCGGCGCGGATCGAAATCACCGATCACAGGCACTCCGGCGTCGTGAGTGCGACGAGTACCGGCCAGCGCTCCAGTGTGCCATGTCGAGTCCACAAGAAGTGCACCGGCTTTTTCGATCTCGTCGAGATTGGCCAAAACCTCGGCGGCCTCGAATGCGTTGCCGCGAAAGTGGTAAATTGTGCGTTCGCCCGATGGCGACTCGATGTGGACCACGCTGACAGGACTTCGAGCGCCGCGCACGAAATGGATGCCGCTCGTATCCACGCCTTCGCGAGCGAGACCTTGCGCAATGGCCAGGCCGATCTCGTCATCGCCCAGGGACGTCCACAGCCGGGTTGGCGCCCCCAATCGCGCCGCCGCGACCAGTGCGCTCGCCGTCAGTCCGCCGCCTTCCATTCGATAGTCGGCGACATGACCGCCGTGCTTGCTGGCCTTGGGCACGACAATCAGATGGTCGAGGCAGGCAATGCCGATCCCGACGACAGGCTTCATACAAAAAAGAAGTCAGAGGCAGGAGGTCAGAGGCAAGAAAAAACTACCACAACGATGGTGGCTCCCCGGAGTGGCTGCTGCTTTCTTCTAACCTCCTAGACCGTATAGGGCGGAGGTTCGGGGACGTTGGGGTTTCGCCTCGTGTCCGAGGGCGGACCTTGCACAGGAGCGGGTTTGCGGCATCGTTTCAATCGCAGATAGTCCAGCACCAAATCGCGTTTCATGAGTTGAAGCGCGCGCGCGGGGTCCACGCCTTTTGGACAAACATTCGAGCACTCGCCCGCATAGTGACAGCGATAGACGCCGTGGCTGGTTCCGGCGACCTTCTTGCGATTGTGAAAGCCGCTGTCGCGCGAGTCGGTATTGTAGCGATAGGCTTGAGCCAATGGCATGGGGCCCAGGTACTCGGAATCTGTCGCCAGTGTCGGGCAGGCGGCCATACATGCGCCGCATTTGATGCAGTAAGAAAACTGGAGATAGCGGACAAGCTCTTGGGGTGATTGGTAAAACTCACCCGTTGGGTTTTCCTGTTCGCTGATGTCGCGTTGTATGTAAGGCTGAATCAAAACATGTTTGCGGAATAGCGGCGAGAGATCGGGCACCAGGTCCTTGATGATGTCGAAGTTTGGCAGCGGAGCGAGAGCCAACGTTCGATCGGCCACCTGCGAAATCTGAGTGTTGCAGGCCAGGGAGGGTTTGCCGTTGATGAGCATCGCGCACGAACCGCACACGCCCATTCGACACGAGAAACGAAAGGCAAGGGTCGCATCCAGCGTTTCTTTGATCTGGTGTAGGCCATCGAGAACCGTCATGCCGTAATCCACAGGCAGGATACAACGTCGCCAGGAGGGTTTCTTATCGCGCTCCGGGTCGAAGCGGCGCAGATAAACAACGATTTCCCGCCACATCTGGCTTTGCTGATTCATGGCCGAATATCGAATCCCTTCAAGATCGCAATTGTGTAAATATACACTTTCTATTTTTGCCTCACAGCAGTTTCGCGGCGATCGCCGCGCAAGTGCCAAGCACAAACAAAGCAGCCCCGCCGATCCAGAATGCCATGTTGATTATTTTCTGTAGAACTGGCCTAGGACCGAGCTCAAAGAGAATAGTTCGAAGACCATAGAGTCCGTGATAAAGAGCAGCGCCAAGTAATAGAACATATACGACCACAAAGAATACCATGCGCGAACGTTCCAGAACATTTGCCCAATCCGTCACTTTGCCGCCCGCTGGATTGAACACTCCCAGGACGGCAGAAAGATGCATAACCAGCATGTGGAGCCCCAGGAGAAACAGTATTACGAGTCCCGCCGCGATATGCCATGTCCAGAATTTCGTCTCTCGCATGACCGCCACCTCAGTGCGTGAGAGTAAGAAAATCCCAACCGCCGAGAGCAACCACGGCGGCCGCTAGAATCATCATCGCAACAAGCAATGGTCGCTGCACATTCAGCGACGTGCGATAGGGATAAATCGGTTCCTCGGCCTTGCCGATGGCCCACCCCAGCTCGACCAGCACCAGCCGTATTCCATTCGCAGCATGAATGGCAAAAGCCATGAAGACGAGGAATTCGCCCAGGCGGAAAATCGGATGACTGACCCGGGCCATTGCCTCTTCCCATGCCTTCGGACCGAACGCGCGTGTGCTTGTGACGAAAATGTGCAGCAGGAAATAGAACAGAATTCCCAGGCCGGTCACGCGGTGAAGTGCGTATATGTATCGCTCGATGCCCCATCGTCCACCGGCTATCCATCCAACAACACCGAGGCGATTTGGATAGTTCTTCGAAAGTGCCATGTGCATCTCCTGTGGTTAGTACTTTCGCTCCACCGGCTTCCACTTCGTGATCCGCACCGGCTTGTAGTCAATCTTTGGTCCGTCGGGCGAATGGCGTACCAGGGTGTGCTTGAGCCATTTCTCGTCATCGCGATGGGGAAAATCCTTTCGTGCATGGGCACCGCGCGATTCCTCGCGGGCCAAAGCCGCGACGGCCAGCACTTCCGCCAAATCAAGGAGATTCTGGACCTCCAAAACGTTTTGAAGATTTGAATTATACACACGCCCCTTGTCTTGAATCGAAACGCTGCGGAACCGTTGCTTCAAAGCCCGGATTCTCTCCAAACCCACGGTCATCTCTGGTCCCGTTCGAAACACACCGAAATGGGCATCCATCACCGTGCGAAGGTCTTGCCGAATCTGGTATGGATTCTCCTCGCCCTTTTGCCCAAGCAGGTCGGTGAAGATTCGTTTCTCCTCGGCTTGCACACGATCGTTGGACAAAGCAAGCAAGCTTGGCCCCGTCGCTAGATACTTGGCAATCTCACCGCCTGTGATGGTGCCCCAAACAAGGCACTCGGCCGTGGAGTTGCAACCGAGGCGGTTGGCTCCGTGCAGGGAGGTACAAGCCACCTCCCCGGCCGCCCAGATGCGCTCGCACGTCGTTGCACCCCGGATGTCTGCCTCGATCCCGCCCATGGAGTAGTGCGCCACGGGGCGCACGGGAATTGGCTGGCGAATGGGATCGAGTCCGACGAACTTCATGCAGACCTCGCGAATCAGCGGCAGGCGTTTGTTGATCCGATCAGCCCCCAGATGAGTCAGGTCCAAGTGGAGGTAGTCCAGGCCGTTCGGCCCCTCGAACCCGCGCCCTTCCAGAATCTCGGTCATCATCGAGCGTGAAACGATGTCGCGCGGCCCGAGTTCCATCATCTTTGGCGCATACTTGTCCATGAAGCGTTCGCCGTTCTTATTGCGAAGATAACCGCCCTCCCCTCGGCAACCTTCGGTCATAAGGATTCCTGATGGCACAAGACCCGTGGGATGAAACTGGAGAAATTCGGGGTCTTCCAAGGCCAGACCGGCGCGGTAGGCCATGGCCTGTCCGTCGCCGCTCACCGTCTGGGAGTAAGTCGTAAACCCATAAAGAGTTCCGAGGCCGCCTGTGGCGATCAAGAGCGCCTTGCCGCGCAACGCGAGGAATCGTCCCGTGGGCATCTCGATCGCAGTAAGGCCGCAGAAGCGTTGGCCATTGGTGAGAACGGAGGTGACAAAAACCTCGTCGTAACGCGTGAAGTTCGCATATCTCACGAGGGTGTCATAGAGTGTTTGCATTTCGAAGAAGCCGGTTTTGTCGGCCGCCATTGTCGCGCGGTCAAAGCTGTGGCCTCCGAAAGCACGTTGCGCCACGCGCCCATCTTCTCGCCTCGACCACGGCAGGCCCCAGTGCTCGAGCTGACGGATTTCCTGCGGACTTGCTTTGACGAAACAATCCACGACATCCTGATCGGCGAGAAAGTCCGATCCTTTGACGGTGTCCCAGGCGTGCAAGTCGAGGCTATCGCCTTCTTCTTCACGCAGGACAGCCGCTGTCCCACCCTCGGCGCAAACCGAGTGTGCCCTCATCAGTTGGACCTTCGAGACAATACCGATATTCACAGACTCCTGAAGGGTTCGGGCAATTTCAACTGCGGCGCGTAACCCGGCCAACCCGGCTCCCAGGATCAAAACGTCGTGAGCTACAATCTCGCTCATTCAATGGCGCTCCTTTTTGATTATATGGCAGGGAGAGTTGAGGCGTGCTTTCTTTTCGTATACATGGATGTCAAGAGCGACCATACCCTAGAATCGGGATATTGTGCCAAGGTAGTCAAGCGCTTTTTCGCCGACTTGCGAGATTGGGGCCGTCGCCGTTTGACGCCACGATGAGAACCTCGAGCCTGAGGGCCCTCGACTGTTGTGGTGCTGCAAAAAGATCGTTACCGTCAGCGGACGGCAGGCGGGCGACCCCTTTCCCGCGCCCGTCTTCCGAGAGATAACGCGAGGAGAGTGTCGTGCCTTGGCTGGCTGAATGCTCCTCGAATTCATGCAATGCAAAACCAGGCGGCCGGTGTTCCTTGGGCCATTTTTTGCTTGAGAGCCGCTCTGTCCCTGACCCTAATGGAGTATCTTGCAGTGAGATGTTGAAAACGAAGGGAGCAGATTTCGCACCTTCCTCCACCGGGAGGAACGCGGGAAAAGATTGTTCCCAAGACGAGATTCTGTGCGAGGAGGACGATCATGAGAGAGGAGCTAGCGATCAACGGTGGACCGAAAACAACGAAAGGCCCGCTTCCCATGTGGCCGGCTTTCGACGAAAAGGCCATCCAGGCGGTGGCGGAGACGCTCCGGTCAGGCAAGGTCAACTACTGGACCGGCACCAAGGGCATGGAGTTTGAAGAGAAGTTCGCCGCCTGGAATGGAACGAGGTTCGCCATAAGCACAACCAATGGCACCAGTGCCCTGCACACTGCTCTGGCGGGTTTGGGCATTGGTCCGGGCGACGAAGTGATTGTCCCCAGCTACACCTTTATCGCCTCGTCGTTCTCCATCGTGCAAGCCGGTGCGATTCCCCGCTTCGCGGATGTCAATCGCGAGGATCACTGCATTAGCGTCGAGTCGGCGGCCAGACTCATCAACGAGCGAACGAAAGCAATCATGGTCGTTCACCTTTACGGCAACGTGGCCGATATGGACCCGATTCTCGCTCTCGCGAAGAAGCGCAACCTCTATGTGATTGAAGACAACGCCGAGGCCTATGGGGGCGAGTACAAAGGGAAGAAAACCGGCAGCATCGGCGACGTCGGATGTTGCAGCTTCTGCCAGAACAAAACCTTCACCACCGGCGGCGAGGGCGGAATGGTCACAACCAACAATGAGGACCTGGCTTGGCGCTGTCGAAGTTTCCGCGATCACGGTTACGACGTTCGAGAACGTCTCCGGCTACTCGAAATGGAACAGAAGCTGCCTTACATCCATACGATGCTCGGATGGAATTACCGCATGACGGAGATGCAGTCGGTGATCGGATTGTGCGAGCTGGAACGCATGGATACGTGGAATCTGCCCCGTCGCCGGCTCAACGCGGGCATTCTCATGGACACTCTGAGCGATATGTCGCAAATACTCTATTTACCCATAGACATGCCTGAGCGGCGCAATGGCTGGTATGTGTTTCCGATCACGCTGGATATGGATAGGATGACATGCGACATGACAACCTTCCTGGCCGCCCTCGAGGCAGAGGGCGTTCCCTGTTGGAAGGTCTTCTGGCCGCAATGTCACACGGAACAGGCTTACCGTGAACACAACGGCTTTGGCTTCTCGAAGTTTCCTTTCGCCAGCCGCGAATATGCCAATCCCGATTCGATGGACTATTCGAAGGTGAGAACGCCGAATGCGACCTGGCACCAAACAAGAACCTTTATCACCTTCATTTTCCCGACCTATGAAGAGGAACACATGAACGGCATCGCGGCCGGGATTAAAAAGGTGATCGAGGCATTTTCCATCTAACGGCCAACGGCTGGACTTTGCAGGAGAACAGTCAATATGAATTGGCTAACCGGATACCCGAGGTGGCGGTTTGGTATTGCGAGATTTGTCGCCTTTTCTGCCGTTGCTACGATCGTTCTGTTGAGTTTGGTAGTGCTTTGCTGCCGAGTGCCCAGCGACAACACACACCCGCGGTGCCGGATGATTGAGAATGGCCAGAGGAATGTTGGGGAGGGATTGTATCTGTACTATCTGGAGCACAATGCTTTTCCCTTGGCCGACAAGGCGATAGATGGACTCTATTATGGTGAGGTTCCTATTGAACTACTCCCTATGGACAAGGTGGCCAAGAACACTGGAGGTTCGCTAGCGAATGAAGAGGATGTCTTTGCTCCTCGCCGTCCAGACGGCCGCCTGGGGCGCTATATGTACGCCTTGATCACGCCCTACTACTGGTTTCTGATCGCGCGAGGTCCCGATGGCGACATTGATCTTGGACCGGAGCAACTGCGGATGCTTCAGAAGCAACTGGCGGAAGTGCAGGGCGACGAGAGAAGCGTCGCCCAAAAGCGGGCAACACTTGTGCGAGAGTTCACCAAGCCCTTTCGCCTCGACCTATCGCGCCTCCTTAGGGGAGGCGCAGTGGACGGGGACATCATTCGAATTATGGAATAGTCAACCACTCTCACGGACTTCCAGGGAGGGGCGCGGTATGAACTGCCCACAGTGCGGCACGACCAACACCGATAACGAGGCAAAGTGCATCAACTGCGGGGCTGCGCTTGCGGTCTCTGCCACAGCCCCGCCTGCGAGCCGTCGTTTGTCACGAAAAGCTGTTACGTCCCTGATTCTGGCCTTGCTTGGCATCCTTTGGCTTGCCCTTGCTTGGCACTTGCGCGTCGGCCTGATGGACCTGGTTGGGCTCTTTGGGCTGAGCCCGATCGTGTTGTTCTTCCTGTTCTGGCTGTCGCCCGTTCTCACAGGCAGCTCCGCGCTACAGACCATCAATGACTCGCACGGCGGCCTGAAAGGGAACTTTCTTGCATGGGCGGCGATCATTCTGGGGATTTGCACTCTGATTACCGCCGCCTTTCTCTCGTATGTCGCAGCCAATCTGACGGCACCTGTGAGGTCAGTTCTCGCGAAAGTGAGTCGTGCCCGAACCGACATGCGCTCTCTGTCTGTCGCGATCGAGGCGTACTACATGGACAGCAACATTTATCCGCCGTGGGGAATCGGCAGCACCGGGCCGGGAGGAACGTGGACTTACAACTACGCGATCTGCACGATGCCAGGGCCGGGGGGTCTTCCCCCGCAACGCCTTTACTATTACGGAGCCAAGAAGATTGGGCCATTTGTCGGGAGCGGTCTCATTGAATCCGACTTCAATCATCCGAAAGACCTGCCGACTTTCCTCACGAGCGGGCCCGGACCGACCCAGCGATTCGCTACGCTGACAACACCACAGGCGTTCATCACATCCTATCCGTCCGATCCATTTTGCCCCGTTCGCGGATCAACTTTCGTCTATTGGAGCATCTATCCCGGTCAGCCCGACCCTTCGGGCAAGATCGCCGGCAAAGACAGTCCGCTGGGCGGCGTGGGCTGGATTCTCGTCTGTCCCGGTCCGGACCTCAAATATGATCTCCCCGGCGAATGGGATGTATATGATCCAAAGGTTGCTCAACCCAGCCCGCGATTGCTGGCCGGAACTAACAAGAGAGGCTTTGCATTTACCTACGACCCGACAAACGGCATGATCAGCGACGGCGACATCTGGCGCGTGAAGCAGTAGCGAGAAGAATACTCAACAGGGATGGACAGGATAGACAGGATGAACACGGCGCGCCGAAAGACCGACGAGAACAATGCTGCCGACAAGGACGCTGCTAGCTGTGACGTCGCAGCATCACGCATCCTGTCCATCCTGCATATCAATGTTCATTTGTAAGAATCCAACGGACGGACAAAATGGAGATGTTGCACGAGGAGATCACGGAGAAAATCCTTGCGGCATGTTTCGAAGTCGCTGGCGAATTGGGCGCAGGATTCCTTGAGTCGGTCTATGAAAAGGCTTTGCTGGTTGCGGTTCGGCAAAAGGGCCTCAAGGCAGAAGAGCAATATCCCGTTCGGGTCTGTTTTCGCGGGGTTCCGGTTGGCGAGTTCTTTGCCGACCTGCTCGTCGAAGGGAAAGTTGTTGTGGAATTAAAGGCCGTCAAAGCCCTGGCGCCGGAACATCAGGCGCAGGTAATCAACTACCTCAAGGCTACGGGCATCGAGGTCGGCTTGCTTGTGAATTTCGGCTCGCCGAAAATTGAATATCGGCGACTGACAAGAAGACCAAGCAAGCCGCAACAGAATGTCTGAATCATTTCAATCCTGTCCATCCTGTTCATCCATGTTAGATTAACATTGATGGGCAGGATGAACAGGATGGAGGTCGAATGATGAAAACCAAATGGGCGGTGTGGGGTTCGGGAGGAATCGCGCGACGCAGAACGATTCCCGAAGGCATTGCGAAGGCGAGTAATGCGGAATTGGTGGCTGTGTATGATGTCAATGGGGCCGCCAATCAAGAGGTCGCGAAACAATTCCGCGCCAGAGCGTGCCAGAGTGAAAAAGAACTGCTCGACAGCGACTGCGACGTGATCTACATCGCCACACCGGTTGATCTTCATTGTAATCAGGCGATTCGGTCGGCAAAAGCGGGCAAGCACGTCTTTTGCGAGAAGCCACTTGGCTTGACCGTGGCGGAAGCCAGGGAAATCCTGGCCGCGTGCCGCGCCAACAAAGTCAAGCTCGGCGTCGGTCTGATGATGCGCTTTCACACCTATCACCAGGAAGCGCTTCGGCTGATACGCGAGGGGCAAATCGGCACGCCGGTCTTAGGCCGCGCCCAGTTGTCTTGCTGGTATCCACCAGTCGAGGGCGCGTGGCGTCAGGACCCGGCGCGAGGCGGCGGAGGCAGTCTCATGGATATGGGTAGCCACTGCATTGACCTGTTGGAAATGTTTTTCGGTCGGGCGAAAAAAGTCTGCTGCTTGACCGGCAACCTCGTCCATGGCTATCGCAGCGAAGATACCGCTGTCGTTCTGCTGGAATTCGGGAATGGTGCGAAAGGCGTTGTGGACAACTTGTTCAACGTGCCCGATGAAAGCTCGAAAAACCGGCTCGAACTATACGGTTCTCGTGGCAGTATCCTGGCCGAAGGAACGATTGGCCAAAGCGAAGCGGGCGAGATGATCGCGTATCGGGAGGAATCCGACAAAGGTTACGACGCTCAACAAGCCCGCACGGCCATGAAGGGTGTGCGCATCGCCCCCGAGCCGGTCAACATGTATCGCGCTGAAGTGGAGGCTTTCTCCCAGGCTGTCCTCGACAACACCACTCCACCCCTTGACGGCGAACTCGGCCTATGGAATCAGAAAGTTCTCGCCGCCGCGTATGAATCGGCGGCAACGCGGAGAACCATTTCATTGTAGTTCTCCATGTTGACACGCGCGAACGGGCAGGTTAGATGCGAGCGGCGGTGACTTTCTTCGGAGAGCGTTGAGAGAAAGGAGAGGTTTTGTGAGACGACGTGACTTTATCAAAACAGCGACACTTTCGACTGCGGCTTTGGCTTTGGAGCGAGTTTTGCCGGCTGGCGAGACTCCTGAACGGTTGAAGCCGGCGAGTTCGTCAAACGCGCCCGTGCTGCTGAAGCGATCTTACGGAAAGGCGGGAATCCAGATTTCGATCGTCGGGTTGCCCGGCTTGATGCTGCGAAAAATGGAACAGGAACACGCCAACCGCCTCGTTGCCGAAGCGGTCGAGCGCGGCGTCAACTACTTCGATGTCGCTCCGGCCTACGGCAACGCCGAGATTACAATGGGGCCGGCGCTTCAGCCCTATCGCAAGAATGTTTTCCTTTCGTGCAAAACGTATCAACGAACGCGCGAAGGCATGGAGTCGGAGCTGAAGCGCTCGCTTGAGCGGCTCAAGACAGACTACTTTGATCTCTATCAGATGCACAATCTGGCCGATGTGAAGAAAGACGTAGATGTTCCCTTCTCGAAAGATGGGGCGATGGAAACGCTGATGGCCGCGAAAAAGGATGGGCGCATTCGCCACATCGGGTTTTCGGCTCACACCGTCGAGGCGGCGCTGGCCGCGATGGAACGTTACGATTTCGACTCGATCATGTTTCCCTTCAACTTTGCCAGCTATCTCAAGGCCAACTTTGGTCCGCAAGTCATGGAAATGGCAAGGAAGAAGAACATAACGCGGATCGCCATCAAAGCGTGCATTCGCGGGAAATGGGCTTCGGACGAAGAGCGAAAGCGTGACAAGGAGTACGGATACCAATGGTATCAACCGCTGACGAGTCGTCAGGACCTGGAGCTGCCCTTGCGGTTCATGTTGAGCCAGCCGATCACAACGGCGCTTTCTCCTTCGGACGAGCGGCTCTATCGCATGGCATTGGATGTTGCGATGCAATACAAGCCCGTGACAGCGGATGAAGAAGGGAAAGTGAAAGAGCTGGCGAATGCCGTAGCCGCACCACTCTTCCCACAGAAGTGATCACGTGGTGTGGCGTGAGGACTCCGGGCAAACTATCGGGGCGCGCCGAGCTTAATCGGCAGAGCATGACAGCGATCAAAAATGAATGGACGGTTCAGCGGTAAGTTCTTTCCCCCGTCGAATCTACATCAATGGCATTCTGACCGGTTGCTCCGTCTCGTAGCATTTCTGCGCCGCGAAGATGATTTCGTGCGTGTGGATGGCATCCTCCAGGTTGCAATACGATTCGCGGTCGTTGAGAATGCAGTCCACGAAATGATTCATCAACGCCTGGAAGGGGTGATGCGTGACATCGGCTGTTGTCGGAAGGATCGTTGGAATCTCGACCCAGCCCCTCTGGCCGGGAAATTTGTGTGACCAGATGCGGTTGTCCTTGATCGTCCCCTTGTCGCCAAAGATTTCGACGGGAAACGTGTAGGGCTGGACGGCATCGAAGTTGGCCGATACTTTGCCCAGCGCGCCGCTGTCGAATTTCAGCAAGAAAACTTCCAGGCCCTCATACTCCATGGGCGGTTTGCCATCGGACCACGCTCCCGTGTAGCAATTCCATTCGCGACTCGATCCTTTGCGCCATCCGCCGCGCCAGGCGAAAACCTCGGTGACGCGGGCCGCCTTCTCGCGCTCCTGTCCGGCGAACCAGCGTGCCGCATCCAGGGCGTGGCACCCCGCCACCAACATGGCGCCGATACCCCTTTCCTTTGTCCTCGCTTCTCCCCAGCCCGACCACCAGCTGGCGATGTTCGATTGGTAGTCGGTTTCAACGTGGTAGATTTTCCCCAATGCGCCATCCGCAATCAGCGACTTCAGGGTTTCGAACAAGGGATTCCATCGCAGGACGAAACAGACGACGGTCTTCACGCGGGCCTTTCGCACCGCTTCGCGCATGGCCCGCATTTCTTCCAAACTATTGGCAATCGGCTTTTCGATGACAATGTGTTTTCCGGCTTGCGCAGCCTTGATGGTGTTCTCTGCATGGAGGTGCTGAGGCGTGCAGACTGAGACGATGTCCACCCCCTCATGTTTCAAGGCTTGGTCCAAATCTGCGTACATACCGATATCTTCAAGGCCGGCTTCTTTGGCTCGCCGCCGGACGCTTTCCATCTTGCGGCTGGAAATCGCCACCACTCGCGTATGGGGGTTATTCCGAAAAGCCTTGATGTGCTCTCCCGAAACCCATCCCGCCCCGTGAACCAAGACGCCGAGTTGTCGTTGTGACATGAAATGCCTCCTTTCAAAATCCCTCAATTGCATTCTGCCACGAGTGGACCTTCGAGTTCCTCGAGATAGAAAAGCTTTCCCGGCAGTGTCGGCATGAATGACGATGGAATCCAGGGATTCGGTTCGTGGTGAAGAGTGACCCAAAAGGACATTCCCTGCCACATCATGCCGCGACCCAGGATGCCGTCGCATCCGCCAATGATATAGTCGGACTGTAGGAAAAGGCCGGGGCCAATCGTATTGGCACGGGTCGGCACCAGCGTGGTTCGGCTCTTGAAGCTGGTGATGGCATTCTGCTCAATCGTCAGAGGATGGAGTTTCGCACCCAGCCGATGAGTCTGCTTTTTCCATTCCTCGATAGTCTTGAATTCAGCGGCAAAGTGGGGCTCCCAGAACGCGATATGGCAAACCCGCCCGACCCCAAAAACCGTGACGAGCCGCGCACCTTCTTTTCCTAGAGCACCGATCTTTTGCGGATAAGTTGGCAGATTGTCGCGTGTGGCGAAATTGCGTTGGTCGCCCGGCACCGTGAGGCGACCCAGCGGCCCATAGAACGCCTGCTCCATGGCGTTTTGAAAAGCGCCCGGATCGGTCGCCGGCAGCGTCACGCCTCGCGCGTCCGACCATTCGTCCATGTTGAATCCATAGACATGTTTGCATGAGACATTCCAGGCCTTGAGAAAATAGACAGCCCAGCGATACATCCCCATGGGACCAACCGGCAAAATGAAGATGATCTTCTGTCTTGCATCTTTGGCTTTCTTGATCTCGTAGGCAATTTCGTGTCCCATCATGGTGTCAAAGTCACCGAGTGTCTTGCACGAGACCGGCTGAAATCCCTTGTTCCACCATTTCTCGCGCTTGCGTGCGGCGGACGGCGGGCGGCCACAAATCTTGTCTAATTTGGCGAGGTTCCAGCCATCCGGAAAGAAGTTCTCCAATAATGACCCTTTCAAGGTGCTGATGAGATTTGTTGCCATAGGATCGCCTCCTGTCGGGTATTCTCCAATTGCCTTTGCGTGGGATCATTCTGTGCGATACGACTCCGCCGCGTCAATCTGAAGTTACAAAGATAATTCGGGATGGGTGCATGTCCGAATTCCATTTGTCGGGAACCTCATAACCGGCGCCGGGGCGAACCGCATCGAGGCCGTTGTGGGCGTCTATATCGCGCATAAAGTATCGTGTGGCGGCACGATGGTCGGATGGCGTCGGTCGTCGCCCGTGTTCGTGGAGAAAGGTCTTTTGCGCCTTGCGCGCCAACCCAAAGCCGCCAAGGCGCAAGCGATTGCGGAAAGAGTCGTTCTTGCGCGTCCTGAAGGGACGAGCGAAAATAGCCAGGGGCAACGCCCCTGGAAAACGACGGCCCCGCGGTGGTCAAGCCCTGACGGGGCGCGCGAACGGCGGGTTGGGCCGGCTGGTTTCGCTCGCTCCTACAGAGCTTGTCCGAGGACGGTCTTGCGTTCCAGGGGCGTTGCCCCTGGCTATTTTCGCCTCCCCTTTCAGGGGAGCGTGGGAAGAAAGAC
>Ga0315280_10003120_pt1 | contig 25831 bp, 22 predicted proteins | sample YL17G06_40_MG_FD_203697 | JGI IMG/M metagenome (GOLD analysis project Ga0315280, IMG submission 203697) | Sediment microbial communities from Yellowstone Lake, YNP, Wyoming, USA - YL17G06_40 | ecosystem: Environmental > Aquatic > Freshwater > Lake > Sediment | place: USA: Wyoming | collected...
GGAGCGTATTAGCTTGTCAAGCTGCCTACGTTGCTGCGATGTGAGGTGCAACTTCAGGTGTGTGCTCATGCAGAGCACTATATACCATCGCGCCCCTTATCACAGGACTATATTAACTGAGCACTAGTACATCGTGACAGAGATAGGCGCATGCGATGCTGAGCTTAGTCGGACACTTGCCACGCTCAATAACGCGCAATGGTTCTTATGTCACGAGGTACTAGCCTATAGGGTTGGTCGAGACGACCGACCGGTCAGCACGGTGTCAGTGCTCGATTCGCTCCCACTTGCCGCTGATCCAGGCTTTCCACTGTTGCGATTGAGTGTCGAAACGCACCGCCTGCGGATTGCTCGACGGCCCGCGCGGGCGCACGGCCAATCTCAGGAGTTCGTCGCCGCGCCGCACGCTCGCCGTGAAGTCAACGTCCCCCGGTAGGATTGAGATGAACTCCTTAAGCGCGGCCAGTTGCTCGCGGGACCGGGCCGTCAGTTCTCGACCGGCCAGGGTGACCAGGAGATCTCCTGCCTGAAATCCAGCCACCGCGGCGGGCGACTCCGGAACGACGGCGGCGACGAATGCCCCGCTAGCGGGCGCAGTCTGCAGTTCAAGGCCAATCCGAGAGGCCATCTCCTCGCCCTGCGGAAGCTCGTTTTTCCCGTTCTTCTCGCTGCGGCGCGGCTCATTGGCTGGCATTGCCCAGTAGTACAGGAAGCCGAACAAGCCCATGAAGAACCCTAGGTATCCGGCTGCCGTAGTGTCATAACCCTTGCGACTTGCGAGATTGACGCACGCGATTGTCCAGTAGATGACTTGGGCTATCGCAACCAATGCTATTATGATGATAAGGGTGTCGGACATGTGTCATTCTCCGTTTCTCCGTGGTAACGGATCTGGTAGGCATGGCGCGATTGGTGGGATCCGACCGCAGGCCGCGCTCGACGATTCACCTGCACCGTAGTGCCGCACTTCCGACACTTTCCAGCGTCTCGTGTATTACGGCAGTGGGCCTGTGCAGCGTCAGCTCCGTGTGGCACAGCCGCCCTCGGCTGTGATGGCGCCGCCAACGCGGCGCCAGAGTTAACAGGCGAGGGCGCCTGTTCCACATCCGGCGACAGAGGCCCGCGGCCTCGGGTGCGCCGTTAGTTGTCGCCCGTAGTACACGCGTTTCTATAAGCGCCCCTCATATCGGGGATCGGCTAATGAACCTGTACGTACTCGTGCTGGCGCCTCATACCGGCACCACCTCTTCGAGAATGCGGGCGCCGATGCTGGGCTTGAGCGCCGTCTTCATGACCAGATCCGCTTTCACCCCAAGCCGCTCGCTGATCTCCCGCTGCAGGCGCACGAACTCCAGCAGTGTCGGCGCGCGGTCGAACTCCACCAGAAGATCGAGGTCGCTTCGTCTTCCCTGCATGCCTCGCACATAAGAACCGAATACTCCGATCGATCGCAGGCCGTAGCGCTCGCGGAACTCCGGCAGGTGCTCTCTTAATTCGCGCATCAGCCGTTCGAACTCCGGCGATGGGCGAGGCGACGCCTTCATGTTGCGCGTTCTGGATCTGTTCGTTCTCACGGTCGGTCACCATCCGTCGAACGGCGCCGCCGTTGCGCGTCGCACATAGCGTTGCAGGGCGGCGGAGTTGCCTTGATGTGCAGATGTTTTCGCTGTCAGTTGAGTTCCTTCCTGCGACTTGCGCGGCCTTTGGTCGGAGGGGCGCGAACTCCCCCTATCTGCCGCAGGTGAGAGCAGAGCGGGTATCGAATTGGAGACCGCCTGCCGTGCAATGACGCCGCGTTGCCAGGCGGGGGCGCCTGCCCCGTGCTAACGCCGTGGTTGGCAAGGATAGCGCCCGCCCGACCACGGCGTTTGGAAAGGAGCCAATGATGACGCTGGGCTTGCGACTGCGCTTGAGCGCGATGATGCTGCTGCAATACGTCATCTGGGGGGCCTGGGCGCCGGTGCTGTCTCTCTACCTCGAAAAAACGCTTGGTTTCACCGGCTGGCAAACAGGCGCCATCATGGCGCTATTGCCGCTGGCATGCATCATCTCGCCCTTCGTCGGCGGGCAGATCGCCGACCGCTGGGTCTCGACCCAGAAATTCCTGGGCGGCGCACACCTGCTGGGGGCTTTGGCGCTGTTCTGGCTCGCGCACCAGACGAGCTATCCCTTGTTCTGGGTCTGGATGTTCGTCTACTCGCTCCTATACGCGCCAACGCTGCCCTTGACCAACAGCCTGTCCTTCCACCACCTGCGCAATGCGGAACGGGACTTCGGCAGCATCCGCGTGCTAGGCACCATCGGCTGGATCCTGGCGGGCTGGGGCCTCACCTACTGGCGGTCGTCGCCCTCGCTGACGGTAGCGGGGATGAGCGACTCGCTGCTGCTGGCGGCGGGAGCATCGCTGCTGCTCGGGCTCTTCTGCTTCGCCCTTCCGCACACTCCGCCCAGCAAGTCCGAGAACCCCTGGGCCTTCCTGGCGGCGCTCAAGCTGCTGCGCGACCGCAACTTCGCCATCTTCATGGCGATCTCGTTCATCGTCGTGACCGAGCTTCAGTTCTACTATGTCTTGACCGCCCCGTTCCTGGAGTATATCGGCATCTCCGCCAAGCGAGTGCCGGCGGTGATGACGACCGCCCAGTGGGCAGAGGTGTTCGGCATGGCGCTGCTGCCGATCTTTCTGCCTCGCCTGGGGGTGCGCAAGTGCCTGGCGATCGGGGTCATCGCGTGGCCCATCCGCTACGCCATCTTCGCGCTAGGCCAGCCAGTGTGGCTGGTGGTGGCGTCGCTGGCCATGCACGGCTTTGGCTACACGTTCTTCTTTGTCGTCGGGCAGGTGTACGTCAACGCTGTCGCGACGCGCGACATCCGCGCCTCCGCGCAGAGCCTGCTGACACTGATCACCCTGGGACTGGGCAACTTCCTGGGCGCCTACTTCGCAGGCTGGGTGCAGGATCACTTCACGGTGAAGACCGCGACCGCGACGACCATCAACTACACCGGCGTGTTCCTGGTGCCCTGCGCGCTGACGGTGACGTGCGCGCTGGCGTTCCTGCTGTTCTTCAAGGAGCAGCCGAAGGCGACAGAGACCGAGCCGAGCGAGGCAGTAGTGGCGTGACGAACTGACGGCGAGCGACGGGAGTTAACGATAGCGCTCGGCGCGATGGCAAACAAGTCCGCTGGCGAGGGCGGTGCGTTCGGCGGGGCCGGGAGAGGCCGTTTGCACAATCGAAGAAAAGGCGCGGCGGCGGCGGCAAGATTCTTCGCTTCGCGCTGCGCGCTGCGCTCAGAATGACATTGTCCGGGCCTCTGACGCCGACCTCGAGCAAGCTGTGCAACACCCTCAGGAAGCCCCTACACTGGCGTCGCGGCCGGCGTGCAGATGATGCGCTATGGCAAAGCAGCCCACTGACGACGAGTTGATCGCCGCGCATAAGCCCGACTTCGCGCGCTTCGCGGCGGCGCTGCGGCGCGAGGAGCCGGACCGCGTGCCGCTGGGCGAGTTCATGGTTGACCCGCCGGTGAAGGCGGCTTTTGTCGGCCGGCCGGTGGGTAATTCACTGCTCGGCGGTGAGGATTACGATGTCGCGGCGGATGTCGAGTTCTGGGCGGCGGCGGGTTACGATTACATTCACCTCGCGCCGTGGTATCTGCACCTGTTCCCCGGCGGATGGAATGTCAAGGCCGGCCGCTACAGCGCCTATGACGAGGGCGAGGTCGAGCGCTCGTGGATGGAGGAGCACACCGGCGTCATCGCCACGCGCGATGATTTCGAGCGCTACCCGTGGCCGCGACTGGAGGATGTGCAATACCATCACATCGCGCGGGCCGCCTCGCTGCTGCCGCCGGGGATGGGGCTGACCAGCGGCACATGGGGCATCTTCGAGACGACGCGGCAACTCATGGGGTTCGAGGGCTTCTGCTATGCGCTGGCCGATGACCCCGGATTGGCGCGGGCGGTGCTGGATCGCGTCGGGGAGTTCCTGCTGGCGATATTCGAGCGGGCAGCGGCGATGCCGGCGGTCGGCGCGCTGTGGCTCGCAGATGACCTGGCGCACCGCAGCGGGCCGTTCATCGCGCCCAAGATCTACCGCGAATGGCTTTTCCCGTGGTTCCGCAAGTACGGGGAGGTTGCGGCGTCGCGCGGCTTGCCGCTGATCTACCACTGCGACGGGGACATCTGGGAGTTCCTGCCCGACCTCGCCGACGCGGGCATCAGCGCGCTGCAACCGATCGAGCCGGGGGCGATGGACATCGTCGCGGTCAAGCGCGAGTGGGGAAGTGTATTTGCGCTGATGGGCAACCTTGACCTCGGCTATACGCTCACGCGCGGGACGCCGCAGGAGGTCGAGGCCGAGGTGCGCGCGCGCATCCGGGCGCTGGCGCCAGGCGGCGGATACATTGCGGGCAGCAGCAATTCGGTCGCCAGCTATGTGCCGCTGGCCAACTACCGCGCGATGATCGCGGCAACGCTGCGATGGGGGGAGTACCCGATCCGGGGATAGCCGGGAGGTCGCCGCGAGGACGCGGCTCCCACGAAGCTAACCCGGGTTGTTCACGACGAGCGTGCGGCGGCTGCACACTGTCATTCCGAGCGCAGCGAGGAATCCCCTATCGTTGCCGCTTCCCGGTAGGGGATTCCTCACTCCGCCTTGCTCCGTTCGGAATGACATGAACAATCTGGGCTAGACGCACCCGAACCCTTGCGCCGCCTGCCACATCGCTTCGAGGTTTTGCGGCGGGACGCCGGGCTGAACGTTGTGCACCTGGGCGAAGACGAAGCCGTCCGGCCCCAGGTCGCCGATGCGCCGCTTGACCTCCTCGCGCACCTGCTGCGGCGTGCCGAACGGCAGCACCTGCTGCGTATCGCAGCCCCCGCCCCAGAAGATGATGTCGCGCCCGAACTCGCGCTTCAGCTTTGCCGTATCCATGTCCGCCGCCGACACCTGCACCGGGTTGAGGATGTCCACCCCCATCTCGATCAGGTCGGGGATGAGCTTATAGACCGAGCCGCACGAATGCAGGAACAGCTTGGCCGTGGTGCGCGCCTTGATGAACCGGTAGAGCCGCGCCATCGGCGGGCGCACCATCTCGCGGAATAGCTCGGGGCTGATCTGCGGGCCGTTCTGCGCACCCAGGTCGTCCGCGAGGTGAACGACCTGGACGTAGTCGCCGACGGCGGCGACGTAGTGCTCGAGCTCCTCGATGTGCGCATCGGCCAGCGTATCCATCAGCGCGCGCGCGAACGGCTTATCCGCCACCAGGTCGCACATGAAGTTAGCCATGCCGCGCAGGAGCTGCGCCGCGGCGAAGATGTGCCCGCCGAACTGGCCGACGATGGCATAGTCGGTCTCGTCGTAGAGCCGCTTGCCGCGCGCGGCGAGGTCGTCGAGGGTCTCGTCGATGTAGGTCGCGCGGTCCATGATCTTGATCATGGGCATGAACTTCGGGATGTCGGCGATGGTGTCCATGCCGGGGCAGAGCGGGCCCACCGGGTCGAACCAGTAGCCGTCGGCGGCGCGCCGCAGCAAGGGCTTGCCGTGCGGGCCGAGCAGGACGTCGCTGCCGTCGGCCTCGCGCGTCGGTTGGAACCGCGACGGCACCTCGCACGGCGTCCCGTCGCCGAGCGTCCAGGGACGGTATTCCTTGGCTTCGTAGACGAGCGGCGTGACATTGCCGCCGGCGACGCGGCGCGCCTCGTCCTCGACCTTGGCCAACTGCTGATAGAGGTCGAGGAGTCGGAACGGGCGGCCATTGATGCCGAGATAGCTGCGCAGGCGGGCATAGGCGGCGGCGGCGATGCCGGTCTCGTTGGTGCCGCCGAAATCAATGGGGATGCGGTCGATAGGTCTGCGGTGCAGGGTGGCGATCACTCGCTCACGCGGGGTCATGGGGTGCTCCGTAACCCCTCTCCCGCTCCGAGGGAGAGGCGGGGTGAGGGTGCAACATGGCGTTCCACCCTCACCTTAGTCCTCTCCCTGAAAGGGAGAGGAGTGGCCCTCGGCGTCGGCCGAAGTATGGCGTGAGATTGACATGGCGGTAGCGCGTGTTGCACGCCGGCGTTCCGTCGCCCGCGGCGTCGGCGATCCACAGTTGCTGATTCTGCGGATCGAAGACCATGCTCTGGATGTTGGCGTCGCCGCCGACGGGGGGCTGGCGCAGCCAGGTCTCGATATCGCTCGGCTCGATGGGGCGCTTGGCGGCGCGAAGGCGTCTCTCCAATGCCAGGTAGCGCTGATAGCTGCTGTCGGCGATGGCTCGCACCAGGCCCTGCTCGACGGTCACGCCGAAGCGCTTGCAGGCCAGCGCGAACATCTCGGGGTCAACGAAGTGGTTGGTGCGGACGACCGCCTGCGCGATAGGCGCGCCGGTGGGCGTGTTCTCGGCGGCATCGCCGGGCTTGAAGAGCTTGAGGCGGGTCGCGCTGATCTCGACCGCGCGCAGGTCGGCGCCTTGCGCGCCGGACGCCGCCGGGCCGGTCAGGATCATGTTCCAGCCGCAGGTGTCGGGCCATTGGCGCAGATAAGCCAGCGCCTCATCGAGCGTGCGCGCCTTTTCCAGCAGCATGCGCGCCATGATCATCAGCGGCATGCCAGCCAGCCGCTGGTCGGCGCTTTCGGAGGTCATGTCGCTGTAGGTGATGCCGGCGGCGTTCATGCCCGCGTTGCAGGCCACCATGCCGGCGTGAGTGGGCATGACGAAAGCAACGCCGTCCTGGGGCGCGATCACCAGCAGCAGCGCGGTCTTCTGCACCTCCTCGCCCGTCGTCCAGTCCACGTTATGGCCGTGCAGGACGCGGCCGTCGCTCGTCCAGTGGCCCATGACCGCGACGCCGGAGCAGGCGGGGGTGTGACCTCGGAGAGTGGGGATCGCGCGGCGCACCTGTGGGAGCCCGGTCCTCCGGGCGATCCGGATCGCCGCGAGACGCGGCTCCCACATAGGCCCCGCCCACTGGGAAAGGTCACGCCCGCAGCCGGCGGCCTTGGCGGCACCGGCGCTGACTCCGTGCACCGCGGCGTCAACGTGGGTGTTTAGAATGAGGATGTCCTGATAGTCAACGCCGGCGCCGGCGGCGATGCCGCGCATCTCCTGCTTGACCTCGTCGGGGATGAACGGCTCCATTTTCGCCGCGGCGGCAACCAGGAAGTCGCGCGGGATGCCCCAGTGCTGGACGATGCCAACGTTGAGATAGCGGCTGATGTTGAACCTGATGTCGTCGGCGAGCAGGCGGCCGTACTCGAAGCCGCGGTCATAAGGCGCGCCGCGCAAGTAGAGCAGCCGCGCGCCGTCTATGCGCTCGAGCCGTGCCTGAGCCTTGCCGGCGTCGGCGGGCGCGGCGGTGCAGAACGCAGCGACCGTTGCCGCCAGGCACAGCCATAGCCGTGGGGCAGCCAGTCGGTTGCGTCGTCCATGGATCATGCGATGACCATCCTGCCGTGGCGAATCACCCGACCGTCTCCTGGGCCACTGCTTTCAATTTCCGCACCAGGTCGGCGCCCGCCTGCCGGATGAGGCCGATGTCGCCGCCGCACGAAAACAGGCGCAGACCCAACCGAAGGTAACCCTTGATGCGTTCCGGATCGCCGACGAACATCCCCGACGCAATACGATGGGCGGCGCAGGCTTGGGCCACCCGCTCGACGGCGCGCACGAACTCGGGATGATCTATCTCGCCGGGAATCCCAAGGGAGACAGAAAGGTCGGCGGGGCCGATCATGACGGCGTCAATGCCTGGGGTTGACGCGAGGCCGTCGATGGACGCGATCGCGGCCTGCGATTCGGCCTGGATCACGACCAGGGTGTTGCGGTTCCAATGATCGAGGGCTTCGGGCAGCGGCACCGATTCGTAATCATAGAGCAGCGGCCCGGGTCCGCAGCCGCGCCGGCCCTGGGGAGGGAAGCGCGCCCAAGAGACGACCTCGGCGGCGCGCTGCGGCGTCTCCACGCGCGGCACGATGATGCCGTCGGCGCCGGTGTCGAGCGTGCGCGCGACGAGATGATATTCAGCATCGGGCACGCGCACGATGACCGGCAAGTCGGCGGCGCGTCCGGCGCGGATGAGCAACTGATCTGACTCCAACGACATCGGCCAGTGCTCGTTCTCGATGAGCAGGAAATCGAAACCGGCGGCGGCGTAGGCGTGGGCGAGCTCCGGGTAGGGCGCACCGAGGGCGGCGCAGCCGAACACCGGCTCGCCGCGCAGCAGCTTCTCCTTGACGCGATTGGTTCTCATGCGAAGGCCCTCGCCTACTCCCGCTCGAAGCTCCCGCTGTTATTGTGATGATTCGGTGGCCGCCGGGCGAAGCCTTCTGCGCGGATAACGGGACTGACCGCAAAGGCGCAGAGACCGCGGAGAGAGATTCCGGCTCAGTGACCTTTGCGCCTTTGCGGTAAGTCCCAAGATTCAGTCCACCGCGATGTAGGGCGCGGGGAAGTGCCAGATGCCGGCGAGAATGGCCCACACCACCGCGGCGATCAACTCGCCGAAAACCAGGCCGAGGAAGAACGGCCGCGCCCGCACGAAGCCGCGCATGCCGCCATAGCGCAGCGTCAGGCCCTTGAGCGCCCAGGCGACCATCATCGGGAACCAGAACACGACCAGCGCCCACGACGCCGACATCGCATAGCCCAGCGGGTGGAACGGCCACCAGTAGAAGCGCAGGCGCATGAAGCCCAGGAACGCGGTGAAGAGCGCGCCCGCGATCAAGAAGGTGGGCGCCTGCCAGGTGAAGGAGGGCTGACGTTGGATGAGCGGCTGGTCCTCGCGGAAGAACTGGATGGAGGCGAACTGGTACTGGTAGGGATAGAGGCTGAGCGCACCCCTTTCATAGGGCAAGCGCAGTTGAATGTAGGCGGCGATGACGAAGGTGGCGATGATGGCGAGGATATAAGTCGCCAGCATCCGCCGGCGGGCGACGCCGACGCCATCGGCGATCTTCTGCGTATCGAGATAGCCGGTGAGGGTGATGCCGCGCAGGTCGCGGGTGAGGATGCCCTGGGTCCAGGCGAGGGCAGTGAGATTGCGCGGGCCGAGCACGCCCTTGTTAGTGACGGCGCCGATAACGTCGAGGGGAGTGAACGAGCCCTCGGTCTCGAGCAGGCCGCCCTCGGTGGTGGAGCGCGCCATGATGATCGCCTGGACGAAGACATAGATCCCGAGCTCGAACGCCGCCACCCACAGCGACATGCCGGTGAGATAGCACCACAGGCACGCGCCGGCGAGGCCGACGAACAGCCCGACGAACGCTACGCGGTAAGGCAGCAGCTCGCGGCTGTCATCAATGCGCTGGCGGCGGTCGAGGATGCGCCGGATATGCGGCCACGCGAGGTAGATGAAATAGATCGCCAAAACAATGAAGCCGCCGACCGTCTCGTATGCCAGGTAGAGGTAGGCAGTGGCATGAGGAGCGGCCGCCGGCGTCATGCCGAACATCGAGCCGACGACATCCTGCAATTTGCCGAAGAGGTAGAAGAACCAGAACGAGAAGGTGATGTCCACCGGCAGGAGATAGAAGAAGCCGATGGCGGCGAAGGAGATGTTGGCGCGCCAGAAGCTGATGTCGCTCCACGGCTTGGAGATGAAATAGGAGTTGAGATAAATGGCGGTTCGGAAGGAGGGCACCACGGGATAGATGCGGCTGAGGCCGTTGAGGCTATGGACAGCGAACGGGATGGCGAAGCCCATCCATAGGAGCGGGCTGCGAAAGAGCGGCGGGGATCCGGCAAGCGTCTGGTCGCGGATCATCTCGACCGGGATTTGCGCCAGCGGATAGGTGAGCTTCTCGTTATCGGCCCATTGGCGATGAAGGATAGTGGAGAGGCAGATGAAGGCGGTGAAGATGCACGCCATGAGCGAGAACCACACTGCGAGCGGCCCGATCCACAGGCCCCAGGGGATGCGCTCGCCCTTCTGCAAGCCCTCGAAGAACGCCCTGGTGACCCATTGCTTCTCCGGGCCGGCGGTGTTCCAGGGCACCAGCCATTGGGGGATGTGGCCAAAGTAGATGCGCGCCCAGTTGTTGGTCGCGTCGGCGTAGTAGTTCACGCCCACCATCAGTGGCAGCAGGCGCTCCATCAGCCCGCGCGAGGAGAGCATCGCCCCCAGCAGCATCATGGTGTAGATGGTGAGCAGCTCGAAGCCGTTGAGGCCGAGGCGACCGGTGACGCGGCGCGCGAGCTTGCCGCCCATGATGAGCAGGAAGAACACCGCGATGACGCTGGGCGGGAACTGGTGGATGCTGATCTGCATGCTCTCGGCGACGATTTCGGCCCAGGCGGTGATGTAGGCGATGACGACGATGCCAGCGAGGCCGAAGAGGTAGGCGCGGGAGGCGAGCCAGAGACGGGCCGGAAGGTGGACGTGCGGCCGACCCGTATCGGCGCCGGCGAGCGTCACCTCAATGCATCCTCGCCGGCGAGGCAACTCCTGCCGCGCTCGTTCAGGGATTCGATTTGCGTCCGGTTGTGACGGTCGAGGGTGGTCATGGAGGCATGATGCGCAGAACACGCAGACGGCGCAGATAAACTGGATCTGCTATCGCACCTGAGGATGACCGACGACGAGTATACCTCTCAAATCCGCCGCCATGAAGTCTGGCTGCTCCTCTTCGGCTAACAGGATGCGACCTTGGCGATTGACCCATAATGCGGCGATGCCGAGTGTCTTTGCGCCTCGAACATCGCTGCGCCAGGAATCTCCGACACTTAGCACCTCCCGCGGGCTGAGGCGCAACAATCCCAGCGCGCGCTCGAATGGCGCCGGGTGGGGCTTGTATGCGCGACACCGTTCACTGGTCACGACGTGGTTAAAGGTAAGTGAGCAGTGAGCCAGAGCGGCATCGAGCTCCGCATCGTCAATGTTAGAGACCAGGCAGATCGGCACCCGGACGCGGGCAAGCACACCGCGCACCTCGGGCAGCAGCTTCGGCTGCCGCCAGTAATCGTAGAGTCGCTGACTGAGCAACTGCGCGTCCAGGCGTGCGTCAAACTGCTTGAGCGTCTCCCGCAACGAGCGCAATTCCAGGTCCTTCTGCGGTCGGAAACGGCGGCCGTGGGCGTCGTAACACAGGTCAGCGAACCGCCCGCTCCAGAACGATGCGACCTGCTGCGGAGCCACACGCGCCGACGCAGCGGCCGCGATTTCCTCGCAGATGGCGGCGATCGTGGCATCATCCTCTTCGACCACCGTGCCGTAGAAATCAAGCAGGATGGCGCGCGGCCAGGTTATTTCCATACCCGCGACCTCTATTGAGGCTCGCATATTACCTTGGGCGCCCGAACCGCGCCTTTCGTGCTCAAATATGGCGCATGAGCGTCCAACCTATTCTGCGAGCCTCAATAGCTGTCGTACGCGACTCCGCCAGTGATTTGCCGATAAGGCCGTGACAGTGTCATTCCGAGGCCACGCCGAATAATCCCCTCTCGTTGGCGCATCCCCGGTAGAGGATTCCTCACTCGCTGCGCTCGCTCGGAATGACAGCGGCCGGATGCTGCCCAAGAGTCGCGGCCGCCAGCCTGCTTCTTCGCGATGCGCTCAGGGCAGGCGCTCGGCGGTGACTTCCTTGGCGACCTTGACCCAGTTGGACAGCGACTCGGGATCCTGGCGCACGGTGTGCGTGTCCTTGAGGATCATCTCGACGATGCACCCGTCAGCGATGTCGAGGCATTGGTTGATCTCGCGGCGGATGCGATCGGCGTCGAATTGCAGCACCACCGGCGCCGGGTTGGGCTTCCAGGAGAAGACGGCTTTGTCCTGAAGCGCCTCTGCCGCCGCGCGCAAATCCGTCCACGGGCTGACCGACACCCGCCGCAGGCGCGGCACGAGCCGCGTGATGGTGCCGAGCTTGTGGGTTATGTCCTCGCAGCAGCCGTAGCAGTTGAGCCCGAAGCGATCGAGCAGCCGCGCCTGGTAGCCCAGCACGAACTCCTCGTGCATCGCCGGCGAGACCAGCGCCAGCTCCTGCGCCTCGGCGAAGCCCCATAGGTCGCGCAGCCGCACGCGGCCATCGAAACCCGGGCCGGGCAGATCGTCCGTATATGCGACGCCGCCCGAGCCGACGTAATCATCCTCGTTATTCAGGCTCAGGTCGGGCGCCTGCTCGACCTGGTCGAGCAGGCGCTCGGTGGCCTCGGTCATGAAGGTCATTACTTGGTGCAGCCACTGCGGCCGGTCGCACATGTCGAGCATGATCTGGTCGAGGCCGCGCAGCCGCACCAGCGCGCCGATGAGGCTGGTGTCAACGCCGATGCGCCGCGCGAGGCACACATTGAGCAGATCGCCCAACATGTCGCAGGTCTTATCGAAATCATCCTGCGTTTTCTGCTCGTTGATGATAAGGTCGGGCTGCTTGAGGTTGGCGGCGTCAGCGGGGTCCTTTATCACCGGGTCGAAGCCCCACGCGCCGCGGTGTTCCGGGCTGGAGATGGACTTGGCCTCCATGCCCCAACCGGTGTTTCGGTAGGACAGGCCGACCTTAAGGCGAGGCTCGATAACATTATCGTCGCGCAGGTGCTGCCAGCGGTAGATGATGTGGCGCAGGTGCCATTCCCAGCCGCGGAAGAAAGGATCGGCGACAGTGAGCGCGGTGCGGGGAAGAAGATCTTCCCAGGCGCCCTCGGGGAAAACGAGAACCATCGCCTTGCCTGGCTTGAGGCCGTTATGGCGCTTCCATTGGGCGCGGTTGATGGCGTTTTGCGGGTCGGCGGCGATCTCGGCGACCTGCTTGGCGAGATCGCGCAGGGCGGTTCTCTCGGCGGCGGTGACGGGCATCAGCGAACCCTCCGCAGAGAAGATACGGCGCAGGGCGCCAGGAACCTCCAGAGCCGTGGCGCGGGGCCACATGCCGCTTCGCCGCGAACGGGACAGAAGCGGCAATGGTCACTGCTGCGGCGGCTGATCGCGCAGCGCGTCAAAGAAGAGGGCGCGGCCCTGCTCGACACAGGCGGCGGCGTAGAGGTACATGGCGGCGGACCAGGTCTGCCAGTCCTGGCCGCGGGGGCGGCCATCCTGCGCGCGGAGCCATTCGTTAAAACCAAACGCCAGGGACCGGTCGCGCGCGGCGCGGACGGCGTCGGTCAGGGCGACTAACGCTTTCTGCGCGACCCGCGGCAGCCCCGCTGCAAGCGCGGCCGCAACGTAGAAGCCGCAGATGAACGGCCAGATGCCGCCATTGTGGTACTCGCCAGGCCGGCCAAACTGCTCGTAGCGGGGCATCCAGTCGGCATCGGCCGGCCTGATGTAGGGCACCAGTGCAGGAGGCAGCTCGAGGGCGAGCTCGCCTTGCTGCCGCAGCGCTTCGCATTCACGCTCGACCCATCTGATGAGCCGCACCGCGCGCGAACGCGCCGCCAGGCCCGAGAGCACCGCCAGGCTGTTGCCCAGGGGGTCAAAGCGGTCGCTACAGTAGATCTTATAGGTCCACAGCGCATAGTACGGCTTGCCCGCCAGGGTCAGGCCCTCATGCGAATGATAGGGAGGGTGGGCCTCGCGATTGGCGCGCCGGTTCATGCGGTCGTGCAAGCGCTGCGCCCTCTCGTGCTGGCCGAAAAGCCGCAGGCATATCAGCAGGGCCGCGTTGACGAAAAGCCCGTATCCCAGAACCCACTGCTCATCGCGCCAATCGGTGGTGGGCAGTTGCGGCACGATCACCTCGTCGGAGGCGCTCTGGTACTCCATCCAGGTGAGGGCCTTGCGCGCCGCTTGCTCGAGGAAATGCTTCTCGCCGGTGACGCGGCGAAAGAAGGCAAGGGCCATGAGGAACAGCGGCGTGGTGTCGCTGGCGCCGAGGTCAGTTGGATCGTGAACGAGGGAGGGCATGTGGCCGTGGGCGGTCTGGTTGGCGGCGAGGGTTTCGAGCACGCGCCGCACGGCGCTGACAAGCTGCTCATTGCCCGAGGCGAGCATGCCCAGGGCGGAGATCATGAGGTCGCGCGTGTAGGGCTCGGGGTAGCCCCAGGCAGCGGTGCGCGGCAGGGACTGATAAGGACCGCGAGAGTTGTGGAGCAGCACTTCAAGCGCCGCCTGCTTGGCCTCCTCGACCGGCGCATAGAGGTTGGTGTTTCGCATTTTGAGCGCGATTGCGGAATGCGCTTGCGCGCCGGGCTATTTTGCGAGGCTCAAGGATTCGACGGGCAGCGTCAGCGGCGGGCCGAAGAGACGATGCGACACGATATCCACGAACTGCCTTGCCACGACGCGGTAATCGAACCGCTCGACGACTCGCTTGCGTCCGGCCTGCCCCATTCGCCGCCGCAGCGCGGCGTCCTGCATCAGCCGCTGCAAGCACTCGGCGATGTCGGCGACGCTGGCGCGATAGTCGGCGATGCGCGGCGGGTCGAAAACGACGCGGCGGCGGGTCTCGAAGCCGGCATCCTCGCCGAGGACGGTCTCGGTCACGCGGTTCTCCTGAGCGACGCCGGCGAGCAAGGCGGTCTCGCCGTGAACCAGGGTATCGAGCATGGCCATGGCCTTGACGCCGACCACCGGCTTGCCGCAAGCGCCGGCCTCGACCTGGGGCATGCCGAAGCCCTCGAGGCGCGAGGGCGCGGCGTAGATGTCGCAGGCGGCGATGAGATAGGGCATGAAGCTGCGCGAGGCGCGGCTGGTGGCGAAGATGACGTTGCGGTCGATGCCAAGCTCGTGGGCGAGGCGCATATCCTCGACGTTCTGAAGCTCGGTGCGCTGCTGGGGCCAGACCTTGCACACGTACTTCCAGGTGCCGACGCGGCCATCGATCTGCGCCAGCGCGCGCATGACCTCCTGTCCCCCTTTGGAGGCGGCGTCACCGCCGACGGTGAGGATCATGATCTCGTGCGGCGCGATGCCGAGCTCTTCGCGCACTGCGGCGACCTTGGGCTCGCTGCGGTCACGCGGCACGAACATGTCGGTATCGCAGCCCACCGGCAGCACCTCCATGATACCGGGGGCGATGCCGTCGCGGGTGTAGACGGACTTGACCCAGTTGGAGGTAACCAGGATGAGCGGCAGCTCGTTCAGCACATCTCGATAGTTGGCGATGTAGCCATCGGCCACTAGCCAGGGCACGGGCCGCATGCCGTGCTGCTGGGGATGAATGACGATGTCGGGGGTGTAGCCCCAGTAGCCGATTCCCACCACGACATCGGGCTTGAACCAGCGATAGTACCATTCCTTTTCATGGTGGGATTCGAGGTGCACCGCGTGGACATCGAGGCCGAGATGCTCCAGCCCTCTGACGAAAAGATCGCCCTGCGTGGACAGCCCCGCGGGCATGGACGGGTATTCGCACAGCACCAGCACTTTCATCTACTGCTCGCTCCTCGCATCCATTCCGCGAGTTGGTCGGCTGACGTGAAGCGCCAGAACGCTTCGATCTTGGGCGTGGCTCGCGCCTCCCAGGTATCGTCGTCGAAACCGTACACCTCGTGGATGATGCCGTACTTCTCCTCCCAGACCTGCGGCGGCAGCTCGATCTTGGTGTCGGCGTTCTCGATGGCGCGCGGTAGATGCGCGCCGCCGCCATCCTCATAGGCGAAGAACCACAGCTCGCTCGCCTCGACGCGACCCGAGCGCCATAGAGCAGTGACCGCATTGGAGGTCTCGATATGGCGCCGGTGGGTGGTGTACTCGCCGTTGGGACCATGGGTCATCAGGATATCGAAGCTCGAATCGCCGACGAGGGAGAGGATCTGCTGCTCGACGAGGGGATCGGGAAGCGGGGTCTGGTCGGGGCCGTCATTGAGGTCGGCAATGCGCCCGGAGGCGCGCAGGCGTTGGAGGGCTCGATGAAACCTGGGGGCGCGGTCGGGATCGCTGCCGCGGCAGAGCGCGTAGATGTCCCAGGGCCAGGTGGGATGCATGAGGATGGCGCCACCCGCCCACATCGTCTCATCGTCGGGGTGCGCCACGATTATGCCCGCGGCGGTGGGACGATCTTCTATTGAGTTCTCGACGCCCGCTGGCATCAGTCAGGACCGGCGACGCGACCAAGCGGTTCCCGCCCCGCTTGACAATGGTCATAATACATCTTCTGCGCGTCCGCAATAGGCCTGAAGCCACAAAATCTGGGCGCCAATGTGCGGCGAATCAGCCAAAGGCGCCCGATTCCGACCCGGCGAGCGGGTCTGGGCGCGGGGTCGCTGACCCCGCGATGTCGCGGCTTCGCCCCTTCGCCTGCGCTCAGGGTAGACTCCGCCGCGCCCAACCTGCGGTGATTATTGGCAGCGCAGCCGTCTTGGCTGCGCTCAACAACCGCGTGACCGAGCCAAATCACACCCATTGGCGCGCCTGGAGTCGCTCGGTCTTGCGCGCGACCAGGTCGGCGAAGCGCGCGGCATTGCGGCTGATGCGCTCCAGGGATTCGGCCTTGAACAGGCGTCTCCAGTCCTCCGGCACGGCCCCGGCGCCGCGCAGGGCGCCCGAAAGCATCGCCGCGCGACCGGCGATGGTATCGGAGTCGCGGCCGATGTTGGTGCCGCCGATCGCGGCCTCGCGCACGTCACCGCCGGCGATCTTGAACATCGCCAGGGCAAATCCCAACAGCTCCAGCGGATCTATCATGTGGTAAAGCAGGCACTTGTCATAGAGCTCGGCGCGCGCGGCCAGGACATCATCATACTTCGCCGCGATGTCGAGGCACGCGCCGAGGTAATCGCCAGCGCTGCGAAATGGCCGCTCGTCGAAAGTGACTAGCGGCGTCTTGGGCGCGGCGTCGAGGGCGGCTTGCAGCACGCTGTCCACGGTCGCCTGCGGGCGCATGGCGTCGGCGACCGTCGCCGCCAGGATGGTCGCGGCCACCACATCGCGCCCGCGCTGGTACATGTAAGAGACCGCGGTCGCATCTATCGCGGCGAACTCGGGGTCAGCCAGATGGTACAAGCCGACCGGCTCCATGCACATCACCGTCGAGCCGGTGACGACGCTCCAGTGGCCGGTGGTGCGCGGGTCCCACCCGCGGCGGATCAGGTCATAGGCATGGCCCATGCACAGGACGTAGAAGTGATCGCGATTGAGGCGTTCGGTCCATGTCTTGCCGAAGTGCCGCGCCATGACGGGCAGCCCGTCGCGGTCGAGGTAGGTTTCGACGAGCAGCATCGCCATCTGGTTGTCGTCTTCACCCTCGAGGCGGCGCGGGTCGAGGACGGTGGTGATGTGGTCGGGGTACTGCTTGTCTATGTCCCAGTAGAAGCGCCCTTCGACGGGCGAGCCCATGGCGTTGCCGATGGCGCCGGCGAGCATCGCGCCGTAAACCTTGTCGCGCAGCAGCGAGGGCTGATCGTCGCGCGGCGCGGCGAGGCGCTCCGTGACCGCGATGATGTCGCGCTCCACTTGTAGGCGCGCGTTCACGACCTCGATGATGGGAAGCCACGGCTGGATCTGCGGCTCGGCCCAGCGGCGCCATTCCGCAGGTAAGATTGCGGCCCCGTGCAGCGCGCCGCTGATTGCGCCGGCGACGATCGCCGAGACCGCGTGCCCGCCGGCCATTCCGTCATACCAGGAGGCCGGCTCCGGCCCGACAATCAGCGCCAGCAGCTTCTGCGGCTCACCCGCGAAATGCCTGAGCAGCGGCAGGACAAACGCGATGGGGTTGAACGCAACCCAGTTGGTCTCGCGGCGCGCCTCGCCGCGACCACCGCAGCGCATCCACCAGTCGGCGAACTCCTCAGGGTTGCGGGCGATGAAGCCTTCGGCGCTGCGCGTCGGCTGGTTGAGCTGGTAGAAGAGGTCGGGGGTGTTGCGATGCGCGAGCCGCAGCACCGTTTCGACCACCGCCTCCGCGTCGGATGCGGCATTGAACGACGCCGCCACCGCCGCGGCACAGAGGGCGGCCCAATCCGCGCCCAGGTGCGGCTGCGCCACCGAGGCAAGCTCGACGCCATCGAGGTAAGCGTATTCGGGATCGTTGAAGTGATAGATCCCGACCGATGGCATGGCCGCGGCGATCAGCCCGCACGGCGGCGCGCCCAGGCCACTGACACGCGGGTTCATGCCTTCCTTCAGCAGTTCCTGGATGGAATGAATGCCATCCCAGGCAAAGACCGGGCCGGCGATGTCAGCGTCGTCGCGCAGCGCGGCGGCGAAGTCCTCGGGTGTGACGCGGCCGCCTCTTGTGACATATGCGCGCACGCCGAGGGCGGTGAAGGGCGTGAGGCGGCGCACGTCAACGCGGCCCTTCTCTTCCGTATATTCGCTGGCGGGCGCGAGGTCGAGATGAAGGATGTCGCGCGGCTGCGCCAGGGCAAAGCGCTCGGGCTGCGCCCGACGGGCGAACCCGAGCTCCGCGCCGATGGCGGCGCCAAGCAGGCAGCCGCGAATGCGCTCATCGAGGGATGGCATGGGCGATCTCCCTTCCGCGAAGGGATTAGACGCCGCCGGTCGGGGAACCTGCGGGGCACTTGCAGACTGAAGGGTTGGCGAAGCGCGATAGAGTGGGTGGAAGCCCGCGGCCAGTGAGGCCGAGGCGCTACCACAAGTGCCGCTTGGCGAAAGCCCAGCCCGAGCCGGTCTTAAGATAGGCCTCGAAAGCTACCGCCTCTTGGTCATCCTCGAACTTGATCGCTGCGCAAAGCTCCCAAGGGCGGCACTTCGATGTGTGCGGCGACTCCCCGCCGTTGTGCGCCACCAAGCGGGCATCAAGATCTGATGTCAGGCCGATGTACCGCGCTCTAGGATGGTTGACGCTCTGGAGTAAGTAGACGTATCTCATCGCGGCCCTCTGTGACAATTGCCTGCCCCGCGTCGCCCCTTAGCCGAAGGCTCAGGGAGCTATGTGGGGCACCCTTCGCCCGACGTGCCCCTGACCCGGCCCCGTTCATCCAAAGGTGCCTTGCCACCCATAGCTCCCTGGAGCTTCACCGAAGCGACAAGGGCGAACGGTGGTGGGCCCGGCAGGATTCGAACCTGCGACCAACCGGTTATGAGCCGGGGGCTCTACCGCTGAGCTACGGGCCCGGTGGGGGTTTCGCGGTGGCACGGCGCGCCGGTTGACGGAAAATGCGACAAACCGGGTTCGACATCTTCGGGCGCTCAGGTATAATTAGTAACGGTTACTAATAGCATGAGCGCCGATCCCATGCCTGAGCAGGCCACATCCCGCATGACCCGCCAGCGGCAGGTGATCCTGGAGGAGCTGCGGGCGATGAAGTCGCACCCCACGGCCGACGAGGTTTGCGCGGCGGTGCGGCGTCGCCTGCCGCACGTCAGCCTGGGCACGGTTTACCGCAACCTCGAGCGCCTCGCGGGCTCGGGCGAGATCCTCAAGCTGCGCCTGGGCTGCGCGCAGAGCCGTTTCGACGGCGACACCAGCCAGCATTATCACGTCCGCTGCGCGCGCTGCGGCCGCGTGGACGATGTCGCGGTGAAGCCGCTGCGGGCGATCGCGGCTGCCGCGCGCGAGGTCCGAGACTATGCGATCTCAGGCTATCGGCTGGAGTTCGTCGGCGTGTGCGCGCGCTGCGCCGCGCCGCGATCCGCGCGCCGCCGGGCCGCGGACGCCCATGCCGCCGGCGCCGGTCTCAGCGCTGCCCCCCGGACAGCAGCAGAGAACAGGAGAGCTGCATGCAGGTCGTTGATCGAAGTACGGAAGCGGCGCTGAGTCGCGACGCAGAATCGCCTGCTATCATCAATCACTGGGCCCACTCGCGACGCCGCCGACTAGCGCAGTCGTTCATGTGGGTGGTGACGCCGATCGCCATCTTTGGCGGCGTGCGCTATCCGCTGCTAGGGTTCGTCGTGCCGGCGGTGATGCTGATGGGCGCGATTGGCGCGCTCTTCAAAGGGCGCTATGTCTGCGGGTGGCTGTGCCCGCGCGGGGCGTTCTTCGACCGCATCGTGAGACCGGTCAGCCCGCGGCGAGCCATCCCTCGATGGCTGCGCGACCATCGCTTGCGCGGGGCGGTGTTCGCGGGGCTGATGGGGTTGATGGCCTTCCAGATCAGCCGCAACCCGGGCGATGTCCATCACTGGGGCGCGGTATTCGTGCGCATCTGCGCCATCACCACCGGCCTGGGGGTGGCGCTGGCGCTGGCGTACCACCCGCGCACTTGGTGCGCGTTCTGCCCCATGGGCACGATGCAGAGCGCCATCGGCGGGGGAAAGGCGCCGCTGCTCGTGGAGGAGGGCTGCAAGGGCTGCCGAACCTGCGAGAAGGCCTGCCCCATCAACCTGCAAATCGTGGGCCATGTGAAGGATGGCCGCCTCGACAGCGGCGACTGCTTGAAGTGCCCGGAGTGCCAGTTAGCGTGCCCGCGCAAGATACTGCATTTCTGAGGCGCATGCTGTACAAGCGGTCATTCCGAGCCTGGCTCGCGCTTGCGCGAGCTCCGGAATGCGGCGCCTGGGTGCGGCTGCGCCGCACTTCCGGAGCGCGCGTACCGCGCGCCCAGCGCCGCATCAAGCGAGGAATCTTGGCTTGGAAGGTGCAAACGCCCCGCCAAGACCCTTCGCTTCGCGGCTAGGTCGCTGTCGCGACCGCCGTGGCGGCCAGAGGCCTAGCCACTCAGGGTGACATCGCTTGTTGGGTGAGCGTGTCACACTCGATACGCATGGTCTGCGTCTGAGGCGCATGCGTGCCCACCGAAAGGAGCGAGCAAGTGGAGATGAAGGGATCGAGGACCGAAGTCAACCTGATGGCTGCGTTTGCGGGTGAATCGCAGGCGCGCAACCGCTACACCTACTTCGCCAGCCAGGCGCGCAGCGACGGTTACATGCAAATCGCCGATGTCTTCGAGGAGACCGCCAACCAGGAGAAGGAGCACGCCAAGCGGTTTTTCAAGTTCCTGCCCGGCGGCGATGCGCAGGTGCAGGCCATGTTCCCGGCGGGGGTGATCGGTACCACGGCCGAGAACCTGCGCGCCGCGGCTGGCGGCGAGCATCACGAATGGAGCGAGCTCTATCCTTCGTTCGCGCAAGTGGCGCGCGACGAGGGGTTCAAGGAGATTGCCTCGGTGTTTCAGTTCATCTCCGTCGCGGAGAAGCAGCACGAGAAGCGCTACCTGGGCCTGCTGTCGAACGTCGAGACGGGCGCGGTGTTCAAGCGGGAGCAGTCGGTGGTCTGGCGCTGCCGCAACTGCGGCTACCTGCACCAGAGCAAGGGCGCGCCGGCGATGTGCCCCGCGTGCGCGCATCCGCAGGCGCACTTCGAGCTGCTGGCGGAGAACTGGTAGGCTGATAGAGTTTCGTGTATCAGCGGAGGCTGGTACACGAAACTCCTCCGGACGAGGTTCGCTCGCAGGACAGCAATGACCATTAGCCTATTCCCCTAACCGGGCATAGTCGGAGCCAAGAGTCCCGCGACCAATCTTCCATACAAGTTGTTGCAGATTCGACTCGCAAGGGACTAACACACGAACCTCAATAGGTGCGGCAGTCCTCAGGGGCGCCATAGTCCGATGCCGTCGCAGCCGAGACGGCTGCGGTACCTGAAGGCGTAATTTGACGCACGAACCGCACACCCCCTGGCAGGGCTTGGTGGGCGCAGGCTGAAAGATAGGCAACCACGCCAGTTCGAGGAGCATAGCGATGGCCACCACCGTCCGCTATCACCACGGGTTATTCTTCTGCGCCGACCTGGAGGCCGGGCGCGTGTTCTGCGACGCCTTCTCCGACAAGGGCAAGGAATACCCCAGCGCGCCGGAGCTGCTGATGGTCTCGCTGGGGAGCTGCATCGGCGCGGTGCTAATAACGTACGCCGACCGCCACGGCCTCAACTACCAGGGCCTGGAGATCGGTCTCGATTGGCAGCTCGTGGAGCACCCGCATCGCATCGGGCGCATCGACATCGTCATCCACATGCCCGGCCCGCTGACGCCGGAGCAGATCGAGGTGCTGCGGCGGGTGGCCGAGGCCTGCCTGATTCACAACACGCTGCTGCACGCGCCGCAGATCAACCTGGAGCTGCACCCGGTCGAGATGCGGCCGCAGCCGGAGGCCAAGGCCGAGAAGTAGGATGAGATAGGGGACAGGAACCGATTCTCGCCGGCTCCGTTCCTTGGATAACACAGGAGTTTCGTATGACCCAATCTCTGCGTGCGGTAAGAGTCAGCGATCGCGTTTACTGGGTAGGCGCGATCGATTGGGGGGTGCGCGATTTCCACGGCTACCTGACGGGCCGCGGCACGACCTACAACGCCTACCTGGTGATGGCGACCAAGGTCGCGCTGATCGACACCGTGCGCGCGCCCTTCACGCCTGAGCTGCTGCAGCGCATCGGCTCCGTCACCGACCCCGAGAAGATCGACTACGTCATCTGCAACCATGCGGAGATGGACCACTCCGGCGCGCTGCCGGCGGTCATCGCCGCGGTCAAGCCGGAACGCGTCTTCGCCTCGGGGCGCGGCGTGGAGGCGCTCGGGCGGCACTTCCACCTGGACCACGAGATCACTGGCGTCAAGGACGGCGAGAGCCTGAGCCTGGGCGATGCCACGCTGACCTTCGTGGAAACGCCGATGCTGCACTGGCCCGACAACATGGTCACTTATCTCGCGGATGAGCATGTGCTGTTTTCCAACGACGCGTTCGGCATGCACCTGGCGACGAGCGAGAGATTCGCGGACGAGATCGATGAGGCGATCCTGAAAGCCGAGGCCGGTCGCTACTTCGCCAACATCCTGATGCCGCTCGCCGCGGTGGTAAGCAAGGGCTTGGAGAAGGTGGGCAAGCTTGGCCTAGCGATCGACATCATCGCCCCCAGCCATGGCCCCATCCGACGCCGGGCGCAGGACATCAGCGGAATCCTGCGCCTCTACTCGACCTGGGCGGCGGGGCAGCGCAGACGCAAGGCGGTGGTGGTGTACGACACCATGTGGCATTCGACCGACATGATGGCGCAGGCGGTGGGCGACGGGCTGGCTGCCGGCGGGGCGAGCGTCAGGGTCATGCCGCTGAAGTCGTGCCATCGCAGCGACGTGGCGGCGGAGGTGCTCGATGCGGGCGCGCTGGTGGTGGGCACGGCCGAGCTGAACCGCGGCATGTTGCCCGCGGTGGCCGATGCGTTGAGCTACCTCAAAGGGTTGAAGCCGCGCGGGCTGATCGGCGCGGCATTCGGCTCGTACGGCTGGAGCGGCGGGGCGGTGCAGGAGGTCGAGGCGGCGCTGCGGCAGATGAAGGTCGAGCTGGCGGGCGAAAGCGTGCGCGTCAAGTACGTGCCCGACGCGCAGGACCTGGCGCAGTGCGCGGCGCTAGGCGCGCAGGTTGCGGAGAAGCTGAAAGCGCCGTGAAGGGCTTCCTTATGATCGGCAGGTCATATCATGTGGCACAGCCGCCCCCCTGGCTACGACCGCTTCGTCCGCCGAAGCGGAACTCCGTGGCCCGCGAAGGCGGAAGCCTTGGCGAAGCTTGCCCGCCCAAGGCGGGTAAAGCTCGGCTGTGTCTTTGCGAGGCGATGCATGAAGAAATACATCTGCACGGTGTGTCAGTGGGTTTATGATCCGGCCATCGGCGATCCTGACAACGGGGTGCCGGCCGGCACCGCGTGGGAAGATGTCGCGGATGATTGGCTGTGCCCCGAGTGCGGCGTGCCCAAGGACCTCTTCGAGCCGCTGCCGGACTAGCGCTGCGTTAACATTAAGTATGACGAATGCATTGTAGGGGCGTGATTCATCACGCCCGTTCCCGGAGGGCGCAATGTCGCTAAGCCGACTTCAGGCGGCCGCGATGGCGGCCCTTCGGGCCTAGCCAGATTGCGCCCCTACAGGGGAAACGCCCGCCAATACGTGGCTGATGCTGCTCCGGCGCGCGGGGTATGACCGAAGATCTTTGGTGTGGGGCAAGAACTCCTCTCCCTTCCAGGGAGAGGATTGAGGTGAGGGTCATTGCCTGGGCTATCCACCCTCACCCGGCTCGCCAGAGCTCGCCGACCTCTCCCTGAGAGGGAGAGGCGTAGGCACGGCCTATGGCGATGCCAAAGAAAAACGGTTATACCCGGCGCGCGGGTAGTGGGTCAGTTTGAAGATGGGGAAGGCAAAGAGAGGCCCCAGAGGCGTAAGGGAGAGTTGAGCCGTGCGAGGGTTCCGGCGCGGCTATAACCAACAGGGGGCAAGCATGGTTGCGTCGATCGGGATTTCCACGTCGCAGATGTCCCGTAGGCGCTCACACGGAGTGCCGGTGACGCGGCCTAGTTCAACGTGTTTGCCCAGTTGCTTGACAAGGTCAACCGCTGCCGCGAAATCCCCGTCTCCACTGACGAGTACAGCAACATCATACGTGTTCGCAACCGCTAACTTCACCATGTCCACGGCAAGTTGTACGTCCACGCCTTTCTCGACATACGTTCGTTCGGGAAGTGGTCTTCCCAGCAGGTGTTCCAGTTGAGTCCGCTCAGTTACCGATAGACTACTCCGGTCAATCGGTCTGCGCTCAAGTCGGCCCAGACAGAGGGCAAGGTAAGGCGTTCGGCGGAGGGCATCGAAGAATCGCTGTTGCTTCTGGTACTCAGCGGGGTCTGCGCCTTGATCGTAGGCAGCATTGTAGTAGTACACACGGAGAAGTTGGCGATTCGGTAGGCGGTTGGTGAGAGCCAGCGCAAACTGGTCGAATCTCAATTTGGTATTGGAGAATGCTGCCTTGAGGGCGTAGTAGAAGTTACTTCCATCTATGAAGACAGCAACGCGATCTACGTGGATCTCCCTTTAAGAGTCTGGGGGTTGGCTCTTCAGCCAACCCCCAGGAAGTGATAATCCTGCGATTGCAGTGCAAGCGCAGGGACTTAATTCTGTCGTCATTATACCACGAAAGCGCGCCAACGCACGTTTGCGGGCCAACTTTGTTTTTTACAGGCTGTGTTCGGCTGGCACGACATGCTTCTCGCGGAAAAACGCGGAAGCGCTATACGGCAAGCGGGTCTCAAGAGACCCGCTTGCCGTATGCATTTTATCACACCTTGTCAAGTGTGTGGAACATTATGCTTGACCGCGCGCATGATTGGTGGTATCCTAAGCTATGCCTAAACGGTCAAGCAGGGGGAAGCAAGGGCCGGAGGATGTGAACGAGATCGCCTTCCGGGTGGTACGCGATGCGATAGGTGATGGCTCGCGGGACTGGGCGGGGAAGAATCCAGCGGCAGTTGTGCTTGGGCGCCTGGGCGGGCTGAAAGGTGGTAAAGCGAGAGCGAAGAAGTTGAGCGCGGAAGAGCGGTCGCGTATTGCGAGGTTGGCCGCGAGTACGCGTTGGAGGGGAACAAAGCATGGCTGACAGCGTGAGAGCATGTACTGACGCAAATGATGCTATCGCGTCGCTGTTAGCAGGATATGCACGGGATCTGGGCCGGAATCTAGGTGGAGATGTGCTGGCTTACAAAGGCCCCATGTTTCCACCTGCCGACCGGATGATACGAGATGCCTTGGAGTCAAGAAAGAAGAGGGATAAGAAACTTCTGGTAGTGTTGGAAACGGAGGGAGGCAATCTCGATGTTGTCGTTCGCATAGTGGATACTATGCGATGCCACTATCCGGACTGTGTTGAGTTCATCATTCCCAACTATGCATTCTCTGCAGGAACGGTTCTTGCGCTCTCTGGCAATGAAATTTACATGGATTACTTCTCGGTTCTGGGGCCGACTGATCCCCAGGACGAGGGTAAGGATGGGAAGGTAATTCCTGCGCTTGGTTATGTGGAAAGATATGATGAACTTATGGAAAACGCGCGAAAGGGGACGGCCTGCTCAGCCGAACTGGCAATACTCCTCCAATACGATGAGGGCAAGGTCCAGATGTACCGCCACATTCAGGCTCAGGCTAGTGCTCAGTTAAGTTATTCCTGCAATAATATGGGGTAGAGCCGCTTGAGCTTGATGCGCGCGTCGGCGGTGGTGAATTGCCAGTCCACCTTGGTCTGCGCTTGGTTGCGCTGGCCTTCCCA
>Ga0315280_10003121_pt1 | contig 25825 bp, 22 predicted proteins | sample YL17G06_40_MG_FD_203697 | JGI IMG/M metagenome (GOLD analysis project Ga0315280, IMG submission 203697) | Sediment microbial communities from Yellowstone Lake, YNP, Wyoming, USA - YL17G06_40 | ecosystem: Environmental > Aquatic > Freshwater > Lake > Sediment | place: USA: Wyoming | collected...
AAGACCTAGCACAGCAGCGACCAGTGAAGTTCGGCTTTGGGTGAACCCCGCAACGCAAGCCGTTGGCGAAGGTGAAATCTTTAACGTGTCAATTCAGGCTGATAATCTCCCTTCTCCTGACGGAGCGGTAGGTTTCGAAGTCGTTCTCGGATGGAACCCCGCAATATTGCAAGGAATCAGCATGACGGATGAGCTTTACCAGTCTGTTGCACCTCCAGACAACATATGGAGAATAAAGAACGTGATCAACAATGTAGATGGCAGTGCGTATTACGCTTACACTTTCCAAGACTTGTTTGCGGCAAAAGACGGCGGCTACGCGCCAATATCTGGCAACCACACACTTGCAATAGTGACATTGAAAGGAAAAGGAAGCGGTTGGTCTAACCTCACTTTTCTAAAAATCACAGTCGGCGGCTACAACTTCGACACTTCTCAGGCAATGATACTCCCCTCCAATGGCATTGGAGGCACAGTCGTAGTTGGCAACCCCCCTCCAGTAATAGCAATCCTCTCACCGCAGAACAATATGGCATACAACACAACCGCTGTCAATGTCACAGTTGCAGTCAGCAAACCTGTATCATGGATAGCCTACAGTTTAGACGGAGGCACAGACATAGCCATCACAGCCAACTTGACCACCCTACAGGTTTCAGAAGGGCAACACAACATCGTTGTATACGCAAATGACACAGCGGGTCAGACGGGTTCCTCAGAGAAGGTCTACTTCACCGTTGCCGTGACGCCGCCAACTGTCTCATTCACAGTCACTCCGTCAACGCCGCAAGCGGAACTAGTTTTCGGAACCTATCGATGGAAAGCGTTCTTCAACGCATCCGCAAGCTATGGCCACTTCTCTAACATCACGGGCTACTTCTGGGATTTCGGCGACGGGACGAATGCAACAAGTATGGCCGTAGGTCATGACTATGTTGACTCTGGAACATACAACGTAAAACTCACAGTCACAGATAATGCGGGCAACTCCGCATCAACAGTGCAGACACTAAACCTCAGCTCCGCAACTGGAGCATTTGACATTCCATGGGGACTGATCGGTGTGATCGTTATTCCAATCGTGTGGATGTCCCTCCTTTGGTACTACCTGATGAGAACCAAAAGAAAGAAGAAAAAGACTTAGGCAGTTCTCTTTTTTCACATTTCCAACGCGAAAACATAATCATAAACGGAAACTTGCCTTCTTTCGCATGTCTTTGTCGTCAAACGCATAAACAGTTGACTTCTATCAAACAATAAGTGTTAAATAGTCCGAGCTGAGAAATCATAAAAAAGGTGTAGTTAAGATGTTTCCTAAGAATGTCAAAACGAGAAACTTCCATTGGATGCTCATAAGTATACTAATGGTTTCAGCAATGATTTTCTCAGCAGCCAACCTGCGCCCAGCTTCAGCCGAAGCGACAGCAACGATTCTCGTTGATCCACCACAAACCATTCTCTCCACTGCCACGGTTGGAACAACTTTCAACGTCAACGTGAGCATTGCCAACATAACCATGCTCGCAGGCCTCGAGTTCAAGATGTCTTGGGATGCAAGCCTTCTGAGCTGCACAAATTTGACTGAAAAGCTATTCCACACAGTTACGCCCCCTAGTGATCTTGATAACATATGGCAAATCAAGCTGACTACAAATAACACTGGTGGATACCTTCAGTACGCACTGACTTTCCAGGACCTAAGCAGAGCAATGGACGGAGGATATGCTCCAATCAACGTTACAACAGCGAAACAGGTAGCAGCCGCACTGACCTTCAACGTCCTGAAAGTTCCAGTGACAGGCTTGTATGAATGCAACCTAACACTGTCGGGAGTCAAGGCAGGTGACCCCGTTCCAAACTCAATCCCGGTCACCATTCAAAATGGCTACTACGCAGTCTATGCGCCACCTGAGACAGTCACCAACACCGTAACGTACGGCGGCAACACCTATGACATCACAACTGTCAGCAACGCATCAGTCGTTCCGGATTCAATGGGCTTCACAAAGGTTAACGGTACATGGTATGAGCTTGACTTCAATCTCACGGGCACAGATGGATCCACAGGATACGTGAATGCTACGATTCCAAAGGCTCTGATGGGCATAAACCCTGGCGATCAGTGGAGAGTTGAGGTCAACGGAGCAGATGTGACGCCCACTGTGGTTGATGACGCGACGAACTGGTACGTGTACTTTACAACGAGTCTCAGCACAAAACCGGTGGAAATAATTGGAACAGTTCCAGAATTCACCTTGCTGGTCATTCCGCTGCTCATGGCCGTGACTTTGATCGCTGTTGGAATTCGCCGCCGAAGACGACTATAAATCAACAAACACTCAGCTTGAGAAGCACCATCTTTTTTTCTTTGTCATGAATCCTGCTTCAAGTTACAACATGTTGTTTTTGAAGCCTCCTGAAACAACAAGTTAAAATATAAAACCTCGCACTATAGGAAGCCAAGGTGAACATATTTGAACAGGAAAGCAATACTCGTTTTACTGCTGTTCATAATCATCGTAGGTGTTCTAGCATACTTCTACCTACGTCCACAACTTCCAAGCCTAAGCATAGACAAAGTCTACAACATAAATCAAACCGGACAGACAATCTTGGTCAACGTAACTATAAACAACATCCCGGCATGCGCAGGATTTTTCCTAAACCTAACCTGGAATCCAAACATCATCAGACTAACAACGGGTGGCGCAAACTTCACAATCCCCGCTGAAGGAGGACCCCCCGTCGGGTTATTTGACGGTCCATTTCTGAAGAGTGCAGGACCAACCACCTTCGTAGTCAACTCGGCAGATAACGAAAAAGGAGAAACAATAGTTGGCGAAGTATTTCCAGGCGAAGCACAGTCAGCCAGCGGAACAGGAGTCATACTCATAATCAACTTCACCATTCTTCAAGTGGGAACAACAACAATAGAAATGAAACCGCCCCTGCCAGCCACAACAAACCAAAGCGTGGTCATAGACCCCCAAAACAAACTAGTGGATCACACTGAAAACAACGGCTTGATCACCGCGAAAGGACCCCCACCAATGTGGGCAAGCACCGATTTTCAATATCCACTGATAAGCGGCGAAGTAGTCATTCTCGCAGCAGCAACCGGAATCGTTTACTTGCGAACTCATCCAAGACCCCCCAAATCGGCTAGAAGAAGAGCAGAGCTTCAACCTACAATCGATCCAGAAGATCAAGCTGAATCGGACTAGCAGCATATTCAACGCCAACTTCTTTCCCTCACTCCACGCGAACAGACTACCTCATGACACAGTTCAAGCAGCCTAGACAAAAATTTCCTGTTCTATGAATCTTCAGGCAAGAAAACAGTAACATTAATCATACCGCATAATGCCCAACATGCATGCTCACTCCACTTTCCTGCCGGTCTGTTATGATATCGTTTGAAACGATAACAACGGCATAGAAGATAATTCCAGAACCCTTAAATGGTTTCTAACCAAAGAGCGCGCGCGCAGCAAACCTCATGAATATCCACAGGTGTCTCACTAGGAGATGATTCCAAAAGTTTTAACTAAGCGGGGAACATTCATTTTACTAGGAGGGGAGGTGCATGAGAGAATGCAAGAGTAGATTTCTACTTGGTGCCTTGGTTTTACTAATTGCTTTTTCTTACTGCCTTTCGAGCCACGTTGCGTCTGTACACGCTGCCGACCCTACGCTTGCAGACATTCTTAGCCACCTTGGTTTAACAAATATAGCTGAGACAGCACTTGAAACGTTTCCAGCAGGAACGTACAACATCACATTTTATGCCCAGTTTGCAGAACACATAGATGAAAACCAACTGAGCTATTATCAGGTCAACACAAGCACTTACAATGTGATCTTCAACGCTTCAGAAGGCGGATTCGGGTACGTTTCCTCCCCAATAACAAAGACCTTTGCGGCAGATTACCAGTTCGGCCTTTCTCTGGTCTCTTGGCAGCAGACTCGCTATCATTCCGAAGTAGCCAAGAACCCTGACAACCAAACGCACGTTAAGGTGTACAAGAACCTTGACAACCCAACAATGCTTCTTATAGGATATGACGAGCGCTCGTTCTGCACTAGTTTCGGAGATCAAGACTTCAATGACATGGTCTTTTCACTTCAGCTGCAATACTATCTTCGTGTGATCTCACCTTACGACACGCCAACCGGTGAAGGATGGTATTGTAACGGCACGAATGCTTTTGCCTCTCTTGCTGAAAGCATTGTCGATCATGGAAACGGAACACGCAGAGTTTTCACTCAGTGGAATGGTGATGCATACGGAACAGACTACTCCAAAAGCGACTCGATCTACATGAACAAAAACAAAACGGCAATAGCCACTTGGAAAACGCAACAATACCTTACAATCAAGACGGACCCTTTAGGAATGCTAACCATACCTGGACAAGGATGGTACGATCAAGGACAAGCAACACAACTGACTGCCCTACCAGCACCGGGTTACGGTTTTTCTTACTGGGACATCGACGGCATCTCACAAGGCAACGGAGTTAACCCAATAACAGTCAACATGAATGTTCCCCATACAACCACCGCTCACTACTTACAATGGTACACCCTTACAATAGACATATCAACAGGCGGAACAACAAACCCGCCTCCTGGAAACTACAGCCAGAATCCAAATTCAACCATCCAGATCACGGCAGTTCCGGCCACAAACTACATACTTGATTTCTGGATGCTTGACGCCAGCAATGTAGGTTCAACAAACCCATACGCAGTTTTGATGGACAAGAACCACACATTGAAAGCTGTTTTCAAATACTCCCCTCCACTGGCGGTATCAATAGACCCACCGTCAAAGACAATCAACCTGGGCGAATCAGTAGACTTTACGTCGACAGTCAACGGAGGAACAGGCCCCTATAACTACCAATGGTACGTTGACAACAACCCTGTTCCGGGAGCTAAATCGACTGCTTGGTCGTTCGTTCCAACAGCAGCAGGCGTTCACTATGTGAAGCTCAAAGTCTCTGACTCAAAAGGCAGTTCCATCGAATCGGCCCCTGCCCGCATACAAGTATCACCTCGCCTAGTTGGAGGCTACGCAGTGGCGATGAAAGAAAAAGCAATAGAAAAGCCTTTGGCATCGTACGTGGTTGTGCTTGTAACGTCAACAATCATTTTCACGACGGTCAAACGAAAGCGGCCAAGATAGATTCATAGGAACGCCCTTTGGTGTGAAGAAATTGCTGAAACCCTGAACGCACTTCTCGAACAGAACGTAGGCCTCCAATCACATAATTTGAAAACGAATCAGTTGGCAATGCTTTTTACCGCAAGAACGTAACCATCTCACAGAAGAGGCTATTCGGGGATGTCGTCACTAAGCGAAGCTATGAAAAGAACCAGCGAGACGCTGAAACAGGGGGCTTCAACCCAAGTTCTAGACTACGAACAACGTTTTTCCTCGTTGAGGACTCTATACGATGATCTGCTTTCAGACTTCGTAAGAATGCAGTTCGAATGCGAAAAAGCACACGAAACTGCCAAAGAATTCTTTGGCACTCCCACTGTCCGTTTCGCGCGCGCGCGCGCTTTAGTCAAACAGGCGTCAGTTCAGATTTCACAGGGACTGTTCTTACCGTTGATGGGATGGATTACAATTTCACCACAACGCCTGCTTCATTCTATTGGGACAACGGAACCATACACAACTTCGACTTCAAGTCTCCCCTGGTGGTCACACCCAACGCCAAACGTTACATGTGGGACACGACGACAGGGCTCTCAACGAAACAGAGCGACTCCATCGTCATAACAAACTGCGGTAGCATAACCGGAAACTACAAGTCCCAATACTACCTGATTGTCGGAACCAGCCCGCCCGGAATTACGACGATTCCAGGAGAAGACTGGTACAACCAATCTTCAAGCGTGACCCTTACTGCTCCGACACTCGCTAACTACACCTTTAACTACTGGGTTGTCAACGGAGTGCCTCAGGGAGCAGGTGTGCAATCAATAACCGTCACGATGAATGCACCTAACAACGCTCAGGCATCCTACAACACAATTTCCCCATACACACTGACTATAACTACCACCTCAGGAGGAACGACAAACCCGTTGCCGGGCGTCTACAGCTACTCATCAGGGCAAACAGTCCAAGTAACAGCCGTTCCCAGTTCGGGATACGTTCTCAACCACTGGGAATTTGACGGCACAAACATCAGCTCATCTAACAACCCCTACAGCGTTACAATGAATGCAAATCACACGCTCAAGCCGTCTTCTCACCAGCACCGCCATCACCATCAGTCTCAATTACTCCAATGAGTTCATCAATACCTTTGGGCCAATCAATGACTTTTACATCAATGGTAACCGGAGGAACGTCACCTTACAGCTACCAATGGTACCTGAACGGAGCCCCGGTGCTAGGTGCAACGTCAACGACTTGGACTTTCACGCCATCAGCAAGTGGGGTATACTTTGTCTACTTAAGCGTAATAGACGACAATAGCAACACTGCCACATCAGGAACGGCTGAACTGTTAGCCGTTTCCACCGCGATGGTGGGAGGCTACGCAGTGCCACTTCAGAAACAGACACCAGCAGGCTACATTGCAGCTTACATGTTCCTCATCAGCTTGTTCGGCACGGCCCTTGTGACTGTTAAAAGAAAAAGGAAATAACCATCACTTTTTCTATAGTATCATCAAGCAAGTCTAACCATACTTGGTGCTTTATCCTATGGCGAAGAAGAGCACAGACCAAACAGGGTTGTCAAAAAACAAGAAGAAACTCATTTACATTGCGATTGCAGTCATGATTATTCTGGTTCCTGCAGTCTATTTCTATTCTGTCTCTGTTACAGAACCAAACCAACCGAAAGCCGCAATAATTGACCAGCTTGGCAGCTCTAAATTAGCTGCTAGTGTCCGCTTTGAAAACCGGACTTTTGTCGAAGTGGCGAAAGAGCTCTTACACGGTAGATTTTCGGTTGTCGACTACTATTCAGATAACGCAACAGTGGAGCAGTACAAAGAGTTGGCGTCAAGGGGTTACAAATTAATCGTCTGGAGAGCCCACTCGGCCTTGGATCTGAAATCAAAGTATGTTGCAATATCCGCAACAGACAAGTACCGCTCAGATTACTACGACGCGTATTTGGACAATGAGCAGCTTACCTTATGCAACATAACAGGTGATTCTGACCTGAGCAAAATGTATCTTGGAATTACGCCGAAGTTTGTCAAAGAGGTAATGAATGGAAGGTTTGAAGATACCGCAATCATTCTGATGAGTTGCAATGGACTCAGGAATGGATACTATGGAACTGCGCATGCTTTCGAAGATAAGGGTGCACGTGTCTTCATAAGTTGGGACGAGTGGGTTGACTTTCAAGATAATGATTATGCGACGAGTCTTCTTCTTCGATACTTGCTCAGCGAAAATGACACTGTGAGTGTGTCTACTAACAGAATACCTGCCTATGCATCTGGGTCTGGTGCTATTGTTCGGTTGCGGTATGATCCTGAGAATGCGGCGGACTACCGAATTCCTTGCTATAAGCAAGATGGTGATACATGCTATAGCATGTCAGGGGCATTGGTTCTCCTGGAGAAGGTCGAAAGGCACTGTGCGTTAACTTTAGAAATGAACAGGGCTCGGCGGACTTGTCAGTCGCTTCATTCGTCTTGAAACGGTCAAGTATAGTTGATTTCGCAGGGCATTGCCGGTCAAGCCGAATTTCTGCAGTCTTTTGATTTCTCCCGCAAGCCACTGGTCTTCCAGGACTTCGGTCGTCCATTTTTCAAAGTCTCCACGATGAAGATGGAACTCCAAAGATTTGATGTTCACTTCATTTATTCTTTGCATGAATTCCTTGAGAGATGCCGCACTTACGCCAGTATAGTTTCCGATTGAAGTGAAGAAATAGAACGCTTTCTCACGCGGAACCGTTCTGACAATTCTTGAGTTGATTTCTGAATTCATTGTCGTTCTTTTATTTATATCATTGGCTCCGTTTATAAGTGTAACCCTCTCGTGTAATTGTTGATTGAAAAATGCGTTTCCTTGAGTTTCTTGGTGATCATCGATGTGCGAATCCTCAAGACACCATCCAAAGGCGCAACTGAATTCGCTATGAACGCGTGAAGATCTTCCTGGGTTGCCGCAACAATTTTGGCCATTATCAGAAGCTCATCTGAAAGAGACGTATAGACTTCAAGGACTTCAGGAGACTTTGCAAGCTTCTCCGCGACTCTTTCCGTTTCTTTAGGATCAGTGTAAACAGTCACTATTGCAAGGATGTGTTTGACTCCAACTTTCTCAAGATCAATGAATGTCGTGTAGTTTCTTATGACTTTCTGCTTTTCCATTTTTCTAATTCTGTCGTAGACTGTTGAATGGGTAATTCCCAGACGCTTGCCTATAGCCGTGTAAGTCTGTCTTGAATCCTCCTGCAAAGCTTTCAAGATTTCCAGATCTGCTTGGTCTAAAGAAGCCTCGTTGTTCTTAAGCTTCAATTTGTCCCTGCCTTCTTGCTATATGTAGGAATAATTGTGAATTTATTGTTTGCCGTAGGACAATTGACGGTCTTATACTATTAATATTGTAAAGATAAGAAGATATTTCCGAAAATTTGTAGGGAAAAGGCCTGATTCTCTTACAAAACTCAAGGTATTTCGCTAGAAATCCATCAATTATGCGGGACCTTGCAGCAGAAAACTTAAATCTGTGGTTCACTCAATAGAACATTGTTCTAGAATATTCTTACTATTTAGGTGCGTAACGAGAGTATGAAGATATCGAGAGTTTGGGAAATTCTGGGAAAATTCAAGCATTTCTGCAAATCTCAAGGTTGGAAGACCTCTGAAAACGAAGACTGGGTTGAAATGGACAATAACTATCATAATTTTCTGTGGGCAAGGGAGGTACACCCTGAATCCTTCAGGAAAATAGCGTTAGACAAAAAGTGTGTTGTTCGAGACGGTTTGTCTTATCATGTAGTCGAAGCTGCATACACAGCTTGGCTTTTTTCAGAGACTCCCCCGGATTGCTTGGTCAAGACGATATTTGAAAATCCAGACTTCTCCAAGAGGATAGCCCTTTATGACTTAAGCCAAATCATGGAAGGCAAGAGTCTCTGCGTCAGACTGAACAAAACTGAAAGTCCTGTGTTTCACGAATTTGAGTGCTTCTTACAAAGCGAACTCAAAGTCAAGGTTGAACCTATTCACTTTTAACCGGTGAAGATGTTGACGCAGATACCTGCACAGCGGCAACGATTGCTTGAAGCCTGAACTTTCAAAGACTTGATAAAGGGTGACTTCCAAATCTATTCTTGTGGGAACACATGTCTGAAGATGCAGATAGAATAAAGAGACTCATTGCTTTCAGGAAAAGGATCGAAACCAGAATCGGAGACCTTGAGACGGAGCTTAAGGAGCTGCAAGCTACACTTGAAACGGTGAACTCAGTACTGCTGGAAAAAGGTTTCAAACGTGCAGAGATTTCAGCAAAAGCTTCAACAGTCGAAACTGCGGGTGAGGAAAAAGGAGAGGAGACTCCGATGGAGGAGAGCGTCACCCAGACTGAAATGGCAGCTCAGAGCGCTAGCACATTGAAGTCGGTGACAGGAGAGGTTCTTGCAGAAGTGTACGTTGATAGCAATACGCTACACATTGTACCTGCAGAAGACAAGAACTTCAACATTAACACGCCCCCATTTAGCCAGTTCTTGCTGCAAAGAGTCTTGCTGAAAATGCAGGAAAGAGACGGAGAACTTGCCAGAGCCGGCCAACTAGACGCTAACAGAATTTTGTGTTTCGACATCACTCGAGACGGAGACGTGATACGCGAAATTGCGATCAAAAACTTCGACTCAGATCGACTCACTGAGTTGAAATCGAGTATCCGTTGGACTCTTGAGAAGATGTATGAAAAAATGAAGGGTTAAGTCAAAAGAGAATTATTTCGAACGGTCAAAATAGATGCTTTTTCCATGGGCGGAAATTGGAATTCCCATAATGATTGTCGCTTCGGGCAATAGTTTCAATTTCATGGCTGCAGTTCCGATGCGGTACATTATGCGATTGTCAACGTTCAGCATGCTGGCCACTTTGACGGCTGACCCCAGAGCTATTCCTAGGTCCAAAGATTTGAAGATGCATTGTGGGCCAGTGAAGTCTTTGCCAGCTTTCTTTTCCTTTTTGTCGAACTCTGCACAATCTTGAAAGCCGCAGCTTCCACAGTTGAATCCAATGCTCTTGTTTCCTCTCACACCAATCAAGATGACCACTTCGGAGTCCCTGACGTTCTTGGCGTCTCGCTTGAAGCCTTCGATTTTCCGTTCTTCCGCGATTTCTTCCATCTTTTCTGCAATGCGGTCTTTTTCATGACCATAGACGATCGACGTCAAAATGTCATCTATGCCTGCCGTCTTCGGAGCTGTGCGTGCAGCGACCAGCATGAGTTTTGCTACTTCCATAATTGCTTCCTTTTCTGCATCTCTGCTTTCTATTATTGGTGGGTTCATTTCTACCACTTGTTCATCGATGAATTGACGAGGTCAAAGTATTCTGGTTTGCCTTAAGAATCTTGAGCCTAATTGTCTTATGGGAAGACTTTCCTCAAAAGATCAACTATGATGCTGAATTGGCCCGTGTAGGCACCGACAGCCAAGAAGGAGACACCTAGAAGAAGGAGAAGTGCTCCTATTATTCTACGTTGCTGTGCATCCATGTTCTATCTATCCCATGTGTTTTTTCAATGCAGTCTCAATATGCTTCTTTGGGACACATCCCACTATCCGTTCTACTTCCTTTCCATTCTTCATTATGAGCACCGTTGGTATACTGAAGACTTGGAAACATTCAGCTTTCTCAGGGTTTTCATCAACGTTAAGCTTTCCAACAAACACCTTTCCAGCATAATCTCTGCTAAGCTCCTCAATCACGGGCGCCACAGTCCGGCATGGACCGCACCAAGCAGCCCAGAAATCAATTAGCGCTAACGGGTGTTTCTTGACGGTCTCATCGAAGTCTGCATCGGTTACGTGTACTGGTTCACCGGTCATCTCTTTTCTCGCCTTAAGCTCAGCTAATTTCCTTTCCCTTATATGCCTCAGTTCTTCGTTCTCCTCTGATATAAATCGTTCGTGTTTGTGTTCGTCATTCATGTCCTTTTCATCCATTAGCGTAAAAGGCGCTCTTTAGAATGACAAGCACTCTTAAGCTTTCTGTATGCCTCAGAAGAGTCCGATACATCTCTTACTAGTTGCTCAAACGGACAAATACTATTTCTGTCAGCACGAAGTATGCCTTCTACAAGATTATCATATTCAAAGTAGATTGAATGTCTCTCAAACAATGCTTCAGCTGCTATGCTCAAAGTGGTTGCATAGACTGCTTTGACCTTGACATAGACGCACATCAAGGCAACTGCCTTTCCCGCAACTTTGTCTGCTACTGATGCGCCTTCAAGCTTGTCTTTCATTTCCTCAACGATCTCCAAGAATGTTGCGACTCCATGTGATTTTGACTCGAAGAGAATATCTTGTTCTTTCACAACACATAGCGTCAGCTTGTTTTCCATGAGCAATCTCTTGGCAATTTTCAAATCGTCAATGTTCATTTGTGCTTTGCCAACCTTGTAGGTGTTGCCCAGAAGCTTACTGTTCTCTTATTGTAAAAAGCAGTTTCTCCGCCATTGAAGCAATCTGTTCGGCAAGCTCTTCGCTGGTCGCGCCTTCCGCCATCTTTTTCATTAGATCGCTGATTACTTTGGGGTTAACAGATATGTTCAATGCTCGGTTTGAATCTTTGACTTTGAAGTCTGCACATATCTCTTTTTGCGAGTTCTCCACAGCAAGTTTCTGATTTCCAATCGTACAGTTTGTTGTGACTTGTATGCCGTCAATTGCGCATGAAAATGGGACAACCAATGGCACCCTCATTGTTACATGGAACGTGGCATTAGTTTCAGCATTGTGTCTCAACAATCTCTTAGCAAGACTCCCCATCCTAACGCCGATGGTAAGAAAGGGGCCCAGATGCCCATGCAATCTGACAGCATCTCCCAATGCCGATTCAAGTTGTTCTTGTTCAGATGCTTTTTCCAAGTTTCCTCACCTTTGCAATGACAAAGAACATGGCATGTGTTGTTAAGTCAGCTCGAACATCTTGTCGAGCGCTTTTCTTGCTTGCTTAGCAATTGGTTTTGGAACAGTTACCACATGTTTCTCTTCTTTAAGTGAGGTGTAAACTCTCTCTAGAGTGTTCAACTTCATGTTTGGGCACACTGCACCTTCATAAGCTAGGACGAACTTCTTTGACGGATTATCTTTCTTCAACCTGTGCAGGATTCCTTCTTCAGTTCCCACAATGAATGTTTCAGCAGCACTTTCTTTTGCGAACTTGCACATCTGAGACGTGCTTCCGATGAAATCTGCCATTTTCTGCGTTTCGAACGTACATTCCGGGTGAACCATTACCGCGGCCTCTGGATACTGCATCTTCAGTATTTTGATGTCTTCAGGTTGAAAAAGCACATGAGTCGGGCAGAATCCCCAGTCTGGAACAGGAATCACGGTTTTCCCAGTCTTCCTCTGGACATATTCGGCAAGGTTGCGGTCAGGTCCAAACAGCACGGTGTCCCCTTTCAGTGAGGACACAACTTCTACAGCATTGGCCGAGGTGCAGCAAACGTCGCATTGGGCCTTTGCTGCGGCCAAGGTGTTTACGTACAGAACTATTGGTGTCCTGGGGTGTCGCGATTTTGAACGTTTGATCTCCTCGACAGTAAGCATCTGTGCCATTGGGCATCGTGCACCGGGCGTCGGCAATAACACCTTCTTTTCGGGGTTCAATATTGCGGCAGATTCTGCCATAAAATCGACGGCTGAGAAAACTATGATCTTCGCGTCTTTCTCTTCCATCGCTTTCCTGCCTAACTCAATGCTGTCTCCCAAATAGTCTGCTATATCCTGAATCTCGGGTCTCTGATAATTGTGAGCCAATATTATTGCGTTCTTTTCTCTTTTTAGTTTCAATATTTGATCGGCAAGATTCATGATTTCGCCTTTTGAACCGAACGTAAAGGTGTCTAGGCGAATGGAAAGATATATGCATTTAGCCGATGAATCCGACTTTTCATTCTGAAACTCGGTTGCGCCCAAAACGATGCAAGAGCCATGGAAAATCAAGCTGCAACTAGGTTTCTGAGGCTGTATGTCGAGGGATTCTATGGCTAGGTCAGTCTCTTGTGGACAAGGCTCTCATATGAAAAAGAAGTGTCAATGATAATTGCAGTAGAGTCTTCGTGCTTTCCGGTCGGATTCATGTTGTTTTTTCGTGCCATTTTTCTTCAACCTCTGAGATCTGACTCGTTATATCGCAAGTCTTAATAAACGTGTCTGAGCTGCTGCGCAACAGAAATGCAGGAGATCCAAGACCGTTGTCCGCCGGCTCTTTGAAGTGAGTCTGATGGATGATTCGCGGCAAGAGAAAGCTGGTGCAGCGGGCCGGATTTGAACCGGCGAACCCCTACGGGAAAGGATCTTGAGTCCTTCGCCTTTAACCTAGCTTGGCGACCGCTGCGCCTGTTCCAGAACTACATCTCCTTTCCTATTAATCATTTTCTCGTGGTTTACAAGGTTGGACTTAAACGTCTAATAGCGTGCAATTAGCCGTGAAAAGCAAACGGAAAGCATATTTCATTCATGAAAAAGTTTATTAGACAGCTATGTAGTTTACGTTTCTAGCTCTTTAATATTGGCGACCATTTTTCGAGTTGGAATGACCCAACAGACGGAGGAAATTTAAAGTTTGAGAAAACCCGCACCAAACCGTTTCGTCAGCGTAAGCTTAAACGTAGAGTTGCGGGGGTTGGTTGAAATTGACTGAGATATCAAAAGAAGATACCCATCTGTTGCTGAACGCCTTTTTCAAAGACAAAGGTTTGGTTCGTCAACATTTAGACTCTTACAACGAGTTCATAGACCGTGGTTTGCAGGAAGTAATAGACGAAGTCGGCGAAATCCCCATAGAAGTACCTGAGAGCCCGTACAAAGTCAAGCTGGGCCAGATTTGGATAATAGACCCACAGACGAGGATAACAGGGCCATACGCGACTGAAGTTGACGGCACGAAGCATGAAATCTACCCGTTAGAGGCTAGACTTCGTAATCTAACCTATGCGGCGCCTGTGGCGCTCGAGATGACTCCGGTCATCGACGGCCGAGAACAAGACACCGAGCTTGTTTACATTGGCAACATCCCCGTCATGCTCAAGTCGAAACTGTGTTTCCTTTCACAACTTTCAAGAGAAGAACTGGTGGGATGCGGAGAGGATCCTGATGATCCCGGCGGCTACTTTGTCGTTAACGGGTCAGAACGCGTGATAGTCGCAATGGAAGACCTGGCGCCGAACCGCATAATAGTCGATATTGACGAGAAGGGCACAACTCCTGTTTATCAAGCAAAGATATTCTCGACCACTGTAGGTTTCAGGGCAAGGATCGAGCTGAAAATCAAATCCGACGGGGCCTTATATGTTTCAATGCCCGGTGTCCCTTCTGAAGTTCCTTTCGTTGTTTTGATGCGGACTTTGGGATTAGAATCTGACAAAGAGATCGCTGAAGCAATTTCTCTTGACAAAGACATTCAAGCCACACTTGAGTCATCCTTTGAAAAGGCTTTGGGCGTTGACACTGCAAAAGACGCAATTCTGTTCATCGGCAACCGTGTTGCACATGGACAGGTAGAAGAATACCGAGTGCAAAAGGCTGAAACTGCCTTAGACAAGAACTTCTTGCCACATATTGGCAGAACTAACGAGAAGAGAAAGGACAAAGCATTATTCTTAGGTGAGATGGCATGCAGGGCAATTGAACTTTCGCTTGGCAGAAGAAAGATTGATGACAAAGACCATTTCAAGAACAAGCGTTTGAGGTTGGCAGGACCATTACTTGCAGATCTTTTCAGAGTGGCGTTCAGAAACCTTACCCGCGACATAAAATATCAGCTTGAACGAATAGGCGTGAAAGGACCAATAATAACGGTCTCAGCGGCAGTGAGACCAGGCATAATAGCCGAAAGATTCCAGCATGCTCTTGCGACAGGAAACTGGGGAAGAGGCAGAGTTGGCATAACCCAGCTTCTCGACAGGACAAACCACATCTCCACTCTAAGTCACTTGCGAAGACTTCAATCACCTCTAAGCCGAAGCCAACCCAACTTTGAGGCAAGAGACCTACACGCAACCCATTGGGGACGCTTGTGCCCCAACGAGACACCTGAAGGCTCAAACTGCGGACTCGTCAAGAACTTGGCTTTGTCAGCGACTATATCGGTAGGCGTGAACGCGGATAAGATAAAGCAGCTTCTGTTCAGCAGCAACGTAGCACCTGTTTTGGAAGCAAACGACGATTTGAAACTCAACGGCGCCAAAGTGTTCGTTGACGGCAACATTATTGGTTATTGCAGTTCTCCTGGCCAGTTGGCTGGCGATCTGAGGGACAAACGGAGAAGAGGAGAAATCTCGACAGAGGTCAATGTAGCCTACTTCTCGAAAGCTCAAGGTGAAAGGGAAGAAATCTACGTTAGCTGCGACGAAGGCAGAGTCAGACGGCCTCTCATAATCGTTGATAACGGTGTTCCAAGGCTTCAGCCTGAGCACGTTGAAAAGGTCGCTACAGGAGAATGGGCTTGGGAAGACCTTGTGAAGAACGGGATTGTTGAATACTTGGACGCTGAGGAAGAGGAAAACGCTTACGTTGCTTTGAACCATGAGGAACTGAGTCATGACCATACTCATCTGGAAATTGCTACGTACACGATTCTTGGGATCTGTGCTTCGACCATACCTTACGCGGAGCACAACCAGTCACCACGCAACTCCTATCAAGCGGCCATGGCTAAACAGGCGTTGGGAGTTTACTCAACCAACTTCCAACAACGTGTAGATTCAAGGTCTCACATTCTGCATTATCCGCAGGTGCCGCTTGCTGAAACAGCGTTGATGGAAACCATGGGCTACAAGTTGCGGCCATCAGGACAGAACTACGTTGTTGCTGTGCTGTCTTTCGAAGGCTATAACATGGAAGACGCATTGGTTTTCAACAAAGCTTCAATAGAAAGAGGCTTGGGACGCTCCACTTTCTTCCGCATCTACGAAGCTGAATGTCGCCAATACCTGGGCGGACTCAAGGACAAGTTCACATTGCCCGAAGCTGGAACACGCGGATACAGAGGCGAACAGTACTACAGGTTGCTTGAACCCGACGGAATAATCGGTTTAGAGTCTGGCGTTACAGGCGGAGACGTATTGATCGGCAGAATCAGCCCGCCAAGATTCCTTGAAGAATACAAGGAATTCGAGGTCAAAGGACCATCGATGCGTGACACGTCCGTGGACATGCGTCCTTCAGAAACCGGCATTGTTGACGCTATTTTCATTACAGCATCAGGGGAAGGAAGCAAGCTTGTCAAAGTCAGAGTCCGGGACCAACGTGTCCCAGAACTGGGCGACAAATTTGCTTCTCGCCATGGACAAAAAGGTGTCATCGGACTCATAGTTCCCCAGGAGGATATGCCTTTCACGGAAGACGGCATCGTGCCCGACCTGATAATAAATCCGCATGCTATACCTTCGAGAATGACCGTTGGACAGTTCATAGAATCGTTGGCTGGAAAGGTCGCGTCTGCAAGAGGCAAACCTGTTGACGGAACACCCTTCTCAAACGAAGGACCCAGCGAACTCAGAGCAGAACTGATTAAATTGGGCTTCAGCAGCACAGGCGCCGAGGTCTTCTACAGCGGGGTAACAGGGCAAAAATTTGTTGCAGACGTTTACGTCGGTGTTGTTCACTATCAGAAATTGCATCACATGGTTGCCGACAAGATTCACGCAAGAGCAAGAGGACAAGTGCAGATGCTGACAAGACAGCCAACTGAAGGCAGAGCCAGAGGCGGCGGTCTGAGGTTCGGTGAAATGGAACGTGACTGCCTCATCGGTCATGGCGCTGCAATGCTTCTCAGAGACAGGCTGCTGGAAGAATCTGACAAGTACACACTCTACATCTGCGAAACCTGTGGACACATAGCCTACTACGACATGAAGCAGAGAAAGTACGTGTGCAAGCTCTGTGAAGACAAGGCGAAGATTTCGCCGGTGATTGTGTCTTACGCCTTTAAGCTTCTGCTGCAAGAGTTGATGAGTCTCTGTATATCGCCCAAATTGGCACTTAAGGAGAAGGCATAGTATGTCGGCAGAAGAAATTGTCAGGAAAGTCGTTGATGAGATAAACTTCGGCATGTTCTCGCCGCAAGATGTGCGCAAGCTTTCGGTTGTGGAAATTCAAACTCCCGATACTTACGATGAAGACGGTGCTCCGATCTCTGCTGGTTTGATGGATGGAAGGCTTGGGACACTCGAGCCGAGACAGAGATGTAAGACCTGCGGCAACACTGCAATTCGTTGTCCAGGACATTTCGGTCACATCGAACTCGCGGTTCCGATAGTACATATTGAATTCACCAAAATAATATACGACCTGTTAAGAGCCACGTGCCGCAATTGTGGACGCATACTACTTTCAGACGACGTCATAGAGAAAGCCAGGACGAGGGTTCAGAAAACAAAGGAGCTGCTAGGCCTGGTTCCAGATGAAGTTTACAAGGCGATCATGCAGGAAACGAAGAGAAAGCAGTGTCCACACTGCGCTGCTGCGCAGTACAAGATGACTTTTGAGAAGCCGACGAAGTTCAGTGAGCAGATACCTGAAAGCGGTTCAGAACCGTTGACTCCGAGCATGGTAAGAGAAAGAATGGAACGCATCACTGACGATGATCTTGAACTCTTAGGATTCAACCCGAAGGCAGCCCGTCCCGAATGGATGGTGTTGCAGGTTCTACCTGTTCCCCCAGTCTATGTTCGACCTTCAATAACATTGGAATCTGGAATCCGTTCAGAAGATGATTTGACTCACAAGCTTGTAGACATCATCCGCATAAACCAGAGACTCAAGGAAAACATGGATGCAGGGGCTCCTACACTCATTATTCAGGACTTATCAGAGCTTTTGCAGTACCATGTGACGACATATTTCAACAACGAAGCCTCAGGAATTCCGCCAGCACGACATCGTTCTGGAAGAGCTCTTAAGACGTTATCACAAAGGTTGAAAGGAAAGGAAGGCAGATTTAGAAGCAACCTTTCAGGAAAAAGAGTAGATTTCTCAGCTAGAACGGTCATTTCTCCCGACCCTAATCTTGACATAAATGAAGTCGGTGTTCCGCTCGAAGTGGCAATGCGGTTGTCGGTACCTGAAAAGGTGACCGAATGGAACATCGAAGAAATGCGGAATCTTGTAAAGAATGGCCCTGAGAAATATCCTGGTGTTCTTTACATCATTAGGCCTGACGGTAAACGCATAAGACTGGAATTTGTTGTGGACAGGGAGAAAATTGCTGACGCTATTGAACTTGGGTTCGTTGTTGAGCGGCATCTGAGGAATGGTGATATAGCCATCTTCAATCGTCAGCCTTCGCTTCACCGTATGTCTATAATGGCGCATTACGTTCGGGTTCTGCCATACAAAACGTTCCGTTTGCATCTATGTGTTTGTCCACCTTACAATGCGGACTTCGACGGCGACGAAATGAACTTGCACATTCCGCAGAGCGAAGAAGCTCGAACAGAAGCGCTATTGTTGATGCAGGTTCAAGACCAAATTCTTTCGCCGAGATTCGGAGGACCGATAATAGGCGCTATCAGAGACTTTATAACGTCTGCATACTTGTTTACGAGAACGTCCACTTACCTGACGAGAAGCGAAGTCAACAAGCTGCTGTTGGCATCGAAATACGATGGCGAAATGCCTCAACCCAAAATCAAAGAACCTCAGCCAATGTGGACTGGAAAACAAATTTTCAGCCTGTTTCTACCTAAGGACATGAACTACGTTTTGAAGGCTAACATCTGTCAAGGATGTACAAAGTGTTTAGAAGAGGAATGCAAGCATGACGCTTACGTTGTCGTGAGGAACGGTGAGCTTGTAAGCGGTGTGATTGACAGGCGTTCGATTGGTGCCGAGCAGTCTGAAAGCCTTCTGCACAGGATAATCAAGGACTATGGCACGCAAGCAGGACGCGAATTCCTCAACAAGATAACAAGAATGTTGAAGACCTACATATCAATGCGCGGCTTCACCTACGCTTACAACGAGCTGGTTTTATCCCCAAAAGCCGAAGACAGAATACATAAGACGATGGAAAGGATCGAGAAGAAAATAGAAGATCTCATAGAAAGCTATCGCAAGGGCACGCTGCCTAGGCTTCCAGGGCAAACATTGGAGGATTCGTTTGAAATATACGTTATGAACGAGCTGGCAAAGGCGAGGGATGAATCTGGCAAGATAGCTGATGAAGATTTCACCTTGGAGAATTCAGGCATCGTCATGACTAGGACTGGCGCAAGAGGCTCAAGCCTGAACATCGGTCAGATAAGCGCTTGTGTGGGACAACAGTCAGTGCGTGGAAAAAGAATACTCCGAGGGTACGTTGACAGAGCTTTGCCGCATTTCCAAGCAGGAGACCAACGCCCCAAGGCAAGAGGGTTCGTGTATTCTTCCTACCAGACTGGACTTGACGTTATCGAATTCTTCTTCCACGCTATGGGCGGAAGGGAAGGTCTTGTCGACACAGCAGTTAGAACGCAACAGAGCGGTTACATGCAGAGACGACTGATCAACGCGCTTGAACACATTCGTCTTGAATATGACGGAACAGTTCGCAACTCAGCTGGAGACATAATTCAGTTCCAATACGGTGAAGACGGCGTCGACCCGGCTAAAAGCGACCACGGGAAGGCAGTGAATGTAAGCCGTCTAGTTGATCAAATACGAATTGGAAAAGAAAAAGGAAAATCTGCAACAGCTGATTTCATCAAAGAAGAACTGGACAAAGTTAAAGGCCAACTGACACCAATTCTCGTAGAGCAACTGAAACAAAACTTGGCGAAGACAGATTTAGCAAAGTCTGCCGTAGAAAAGGCAATCAACGTCACGGTTGACCGTTACAAGCGTGCATTGATGGAGCCAGGGGAGGCCGTTGGCATAGTTGCAGCTCAATCGATCGGTGAACCAGGCACGCAGATGACTTTGAGAACGTTCCATTACGCAGGTGTGAGAGAGCAGAACGTAACCTTAGGTTTGCCTCGATTGATCGAGATTGTTGATGCTAGGAGAATTCCGTCCACGCCGATTATGAAGATCTATTTGACAGAGGAATTCCGCAAGAGCAAGGAAGCAGCTGTGAAGGTTGCTCGTGAAATCGTTTACACAACTATGGAAAACCTTGCTGAAGCGGTCTATCTGGATCCGATGCATGATGAAATTATAATCGAGCTTGACAAAACGATGATGGAAGACCGAGAAGTGTCTTTGCAGGATTTGAAGGAGAAGCTTGAATTGCCTAATTGCACGATAAAGACGAAGGGCAACAGCATACACGTACAGCCTAAGAAGGTTGAAACGATCAAGAAGTTGCTTGGAAAGGTTTCTGTGTTCCATGTGAAAGGCGTGCCAGGCATAAAGCGTGTGCTGGTTACGGAAGAGCATGGGGAATGGGTTATAAACACTGATGGTTCAAACCTGCCCCGGGTTCTAGAGATTCCAGGAATCGACAGCGCGAGAACCACAACGAACAATGTTCACGAAATAGCCAAGACCCTTGGCATTGAAGCATCTAGAAACGCCTTGGTGAATGAGGCCAAAGGCGTTCTGGAAGAGCAGGGATTGGACGTCGACACACGCCACGTTATGCTTGTCGCAGACATGATGACTTCCACGGGTGAAGTGCAACAAATAGGCAGGCATGGCATCAGCGGCAAGAAATCAAGTGTCTTGGCAAGAGCAGCATTCGAGATCACCGTTCCCAACATTGTTGAAGCGGCGGTCAAGGGTGAAAGTGATCCTTTGGCCGGTGTGACCGAAAACGTAATAGTTGGGCAGTCCATACCAATTGGCACGGGACTTGTAGAATTGTACATGTCAACGATTGAAAAGAAGAGTGAGAAGAAGTGATTGACGTAGACAAAGCAATCGCAGCGGCAGTGAAAACCGGTAAAGTATCTTTTGGAGCAAGCTCGGCAGTTCAAAGCGCTCAGACAGGTAGAGCCAAACTCATAATTTTGGCGGCAAATGCTCCCAAGAACGTTCGCGGAGACGTTGAATACTACTCCAAGCTTTCAAAGGTTCCACTAATAATCTATAAGGGATCATCATTGGATTTAGCTGCCACATGCGGCAAACCCTTCACGGTTTCAGCGTTAAGTATAAGAGAGCCAGGCGACTCAGAAATCCTCAAGTTGACGGAGACCGCTGAGACCGACGAATCCGGCGGAGGAAATGAATGACAACTGGAATAAAGTTCACCAGCAACGAGATGCGTTATATCGCATTGTTCGAAAGCATAACTAGTGCCAGCGTCAAAGACTGCATCATCGATGAAGAGCAAGCACGTGTTCTTTATGTCGTGAACGAAGGACAAGTAGGCGTGGCTATAGGAAGAGGCGGCAGAAACATCCACACTCTCGAGAGAATGACTGGGAAAAAACATGAGATAATAGAATATGCTGAGGAACCTGCACAGTTCATCAAGAACGCTTTGAAGCCGGCAACGGTCAAAGAGGTTCGCATAACGGAAAGACCAGACGGCAAGAGCATTGCTGTCGTGGCTGTTAACCCGAAGGACAAAGGCGTAGCCATAGGGAAGAACGGCAGAAACGCTGAAAGACTACGCTTCCTGGCAAAACGATACTTCGACATACAGAACGTAAGCATAACATAGGATGACAGACGCTGAGATCATGAAACGATTGGCAAAAATATGTGCCCACCTGTTGGTTCTCTTTTTTGCCCTTGTTGGCACAGTCAGAGCGGATGATTTCACACATCAATTCTTAGGCAGCCCACTGCTGATTCTCGTGGCCTTGTTAGTTATTGACGCGATAGCCTTTGTCTTTCAAAAGATACGGCGTTAGCAAGCCGGATTTCCCGTTGGTGCATCGTATTCAGCCGATGTTTTCGTGAGGTGTGATGAAGTGGGGCCGGTGAGCTTCCATTTCGAAGACATCTAGGATAGATTGTCGCATAGAAATTCTCAGCGAGACTTGTTTTCTAATGCGCCGATTAAGCTTTCGTTTCTGCGCTTAGGAGAAGATCGATCAGGGCTTTCTGGTCAACTTCTGCCCGTGTTCTCCAGTCTAAGTACAGTTGTCTATTGTCATCTTGAGTCAGGTATCCGTATCTAATGTATCTTTCAACGTTGAGTCCGACTTTCCATCCTGGGAGTTTTTCTCGCAATAGCTCCTCAACTTCTTCTCTTGGGGCCTTTCCTTTCTTGGATATTATGTGGGCAATTGCTATTGCGAGCCCTGCGAAGTCGTCGATGCGCCATCCTATCATCTTTGCTTCTTTTGGCACAAGTTCGCCTCGCAGCGCTACATAGAATCTTGCTCTATCAAGTTGTTCTAGTGAGGGTTTCTCTGTTTGCTTTCCTTCTTCGAAAACGGTCTTTACTTCCAAGTCCATGTTTTTCAAATAGTCGTCCATGATTTTCAATACTTTTGGATAGTCGGAACCTAGAGCCTTGCGCAGTTCCCATCCTTTTACCCCTGGCTTTGCGTGTCTCTTGAAAAACAGCAAGTGCGTTGCCCGCTTCAGTTTTGCAGCGTAAGTGGCTTTTCTCTTGCTCACTTCAGTTCTCCTCGCTTCCACTTCTGCCACTCGTTGAATGAAACCGAGATCGGTATGGAAACCAGCTGCGTCTTCGCAGATCTGACGACTGGTTTTTCATAAGGCACCAGAAAAGTCTCTTCTTCTAACGGATGTATTTCCAGAGTAGCATAACCGTACGTGACAAGAAAGCTTGTCATGAAAGCCCTGTCCACCGTCTCATCGTAAGATTCTGCACCGATGAAATCCCAGTACCTGACTTTTCCTTTTTCGCCTTTCTCTTCGACGAAGTTGCCAAGTTCATGCCAGAAGCTTTCCAACTCTTCAGAGAAGGCTCTGTCTCGTAAAATTCTCTCGCGAACAAGTTGTTCACGCGTTGTGGAGCTGGCTTCAACTTCAGCTGGGGGAGTTTCTTTCCACCTTTCTTCCAGCGGGATAAGGCTGTTCCAGTATCTTACGGCTTCGGATAGGCTGTGAAGCGATATCTGTTCCCACTCGATGAGTGGATGCCAGGCTTTGAGGAGGGTTCTGGCGATTTCTGCTTTGTCCATGCGTTTGAGTTTTTCTTCCAGCAGAAACGGGTCTGTGTAGAGTGAGGTTGAACGGTGTTTGACCCATTCGCTTTGAAGTTTGACAACGGAGGCTATGCGATGCAGTGTTTCAGCGTCTAGGCAGAGGTCTTCTGGGATTTTCCATTCTGGAAAGTATTGTTTGACTGTGCCGATGTTGGCAGTGATGTCTATTAGGAATGGGTCAAGTGAACGTTCTTCGACTGATTTGCATGTTTCTATTATGCGTTGAAGTTTTTCTCTTCCGAACTTTTCATATGCTTTTCTAGACTGCATTAGGCTACCTCTCTGATTATCGATTTGCCTTCGATGTTTTGAACGGTGATTATGTTGATTCCTTCTTTTGTGAAGGTTATCTGGCTTGGAGTTATGACTAGGTATTGTGCGTTTGAGTCATTGACTCTTGAGACGAGCATTTGCGCGATGATTTCGCGGTTTTTGGGGTCCATGTGGATGTCGTATTCGTCAACTGCACGGAAAGGAGAACGGACATGCTGCTGCAAAGATAGCAGAAAGCTCATCGTTGCGGTAGTTCTCTCTCCGCCGCTCTGGGTGTAGGCATCGAGCGGAACGGGTTTCCCTCCTTTGAAGCCGACTAGAATTTCGAGTCCAGCTGTTTCTATGTCGTGTCCGTTGGCAAGTCTGACTTCTCCCACGGCTTGGGCTTGGGTCAGGGTTTTCTGGTATTCCAGGTTGACACGGTCGAGAAGGGTTTCTATGACTGTTCGCCATGCCTGCATTCTTGTTTTGACTTCTTCCAGTGTTTTTTCGCGGTTCTCGGCAACAAGCTGGGCTTTCTCTTTCAGCTCCAGATAAAGCTTCGAATAGGACTCATACATACGTTCGACGTCTTCTGAAACGTCTACAAGTGCGGCTAAATGCCCTTCTGTGACACGTATTTCGTCGAAGACTTCGCTTATATCCTTCAGGACAGCAACTCTGGCTCCGACTTGCTCAGCTTTGCTCATCGTCTCACCTAGACGGGTTTTTGCTTCTCCTAGAGATCTTTCCAGCTCTTCAAGGTTGGCAGCAGCATTTTCCGTGCGATACTGCAGCAACGCCAATTCAATTCGAAGGTTCAGGATTTGATTTCCTACCTTTTCGGTTTCTTCCTCCCACTGCTTCGATCTAGTCTCATTCCTCTCTATTTCAGCGTCCAATTTTGAGGTGTGCTCTTTCGAGTTTTGTATTAACTCCTCGAGTTGTTCACTCCTCAGAAGCTTGATCTGCACCGTTTTCTTCGAACCGTGTCCCACTTCAGGTCGTGTGTCTTTGCCGAGTTTTTGGCCAAGACCCTCCAACGATGGTGTTTCTTCCAAGAGTTGTTCATAAAACGAAACTGCTGATGAATTCCCGGCTTTCTGGCGTTCGAAGCTCAGGCGTTCATCGAAAAGTCTCTTCCAGTCATCCTTCAGTTTTCCACGTTCATTTTCTTGGTTCTGCAGGTCATTCTTCATCGAGTTTGTCTGTCGTTCGATCTGGCTGAGGATGTCTTGTTGCTTTTTCTTGTCATTTTCCAGTTGTCTGACTGTCTCTTCCCTTCTTGCCACTTCTGCCCATGCAAGTTCTCTTTCCAAGAACCTTCTTTTTGACTGCAGTTGCTTCTTCTCTTGGTACCTGTCATACTGTTCTCTCCAGTAATTCAGTGTCTGTTCAGCTGACTCGAGAAGTTTGCTCATCGACTCTTCTTGACTCAGTATGCGAGTCAGCTTCTTGTGTGCCTGCAACACGTTTTCACGATAGGGTTCAAGTCCAACAGCTGCCTCAACCATTCGCAACTTTTCCTGTACAGAAAGCACAGTGAGCTGCTCAACCATGTTTTGATGCATAATGATGAGTATATTATCCGGGTCAACACCCAACTTTCCCAAGAATCTTCCAACATCTTGCTTCGTGACAGCCCGGTTTTCAAGCGAGAACCAGTAGGTTCCATCTCTCCGCAAGACACGCGTGAGAAAAATCTGGTCTTTGCTGTATCTTGGAACGGGCCTGTTTCTTCCCTTTCTTGTATTATCCAAAACCAAGGTGACGCGGGCCTGATCTTTGCCCCATCGGATAAGGTCGCTCAGCTTCTTCGACCGTTCCGTGTAAGACTGCCCCAGAGCCACAGAAATAGCCAGCAAAAGTGATGATTTTCCAGAACCGTTTGGTCCACAGACAACGTTGACACCTGATTTGAAAGGTACCCTAGCATATTCGTAACTCATGAAGTTCTCTAGGATTACCTCTTGAATCAGCATCGATGGTTTTTCCTCATCGGGTAGGCTATAGAGGTGAAAATTCTATTATTAAAACACTTAGGACAAGGGGAAAGACTTCTTACACACTAAATCTTCTTTTTTCAACATGAAATAGTTCAAATTCTCCTCGGAGTATTCACCTTTTCCAGTTGTTGCGCGCACTGTTCTATGGCACTCCAAAATGATAATGTATGGGATACTCTTTTTCACTCATGGCTTGTTCCTTCTTCTATTTTAGTTTCTTATAGAATTCGATGTAGCCACAGTCTTTGAAGTAGAAAGGAGTGATTCTATCG
>Ga0315280_10003122_pt1 | contig 25825 bp, 20 predicted proteins | sample YL17G06_40_MG_FD_203697 | JGI IMG/M metagenome (GOLD analysis project Ga0315280, IMG submission 203697) | Sediment microbial communities from Yellowstone Lake, YNP, Wyoming, USA - YL17G06_40 | ecosystem: Environmental > Aquatic > Freshwater > Lake > Sediment | place: USA: Wyoming | collected...
CCCGTGCTTGCATTCGCCATGATGATTTCTCCATTCCTCCGGGCAAGTTGCCGTCAGAACTGAGGAAAGTGGCGCAGAGATCCTGCCGGCGAATAATCACGGGCAGGATGCCCGTGCCACCGTCGGCCTCGCGGCACTTGGCCCGACTTTCCAATCGGCCGTAAGGGCAATTCACGTATCTGTTTGGCGGTGGCCGTGTTTTAGCTGAGGGCCTTGTGCCCGTTCGTCCAACTTTCGCCGAAACCGCACCTGCTCCAGCCGGAGGGTGCCAATTGGCAAGAAGGTAGAGGCGAAGTACAGCCCAACATAATTAAGGGGCCAAATTCGTTTGGCTTGATCGACCTAGAACACAGGCTGGAAGCCTATACCACCGTCTCAAGGGATTTCTCTATTGGTGGTATAGGCATCTTGCCTGTTCCTATTGTTGGTCAGCACAAGCCGCTGTGCCCACCGGCAATGTGAGCGTGCCGATTTTGATCCCCGGATTCTGTTTTGGCGTACCAAGAGGCTCTAAGGGTGTGTCTTAAAACTCATTTCTCCTTCGTCTGCGTTCGGGGCTAAGACGATGAAGCATGAGATTAATCATAGCGATGTGGATCATGGATTCACTCGTTTCGGGAAGCCCTTCGTAGTCTCGGCTCAAGCGGCGGTACCGTCCCAGCCACGCCAGCGTTCGCTCGACAATCCAGCGAAACGGCAACACTTCGAAGACGTGGGCGCTGTGTTCGACGATCCGAAAAATCCAATGGCCCACCTGCAAGGCCCATGGAACCAGCGTCCCCGCATAGCCCCCGTCGGCGATAATCAGCCGCAGCCGCGCAAATTCTCCTTGAACGCGCTTCAAGACCATTTTGACCCCGTCGCGGTCCTGTACATCGGCGGGATGAACCACGACCGCCAAGAGCAACCCCAACGTGTCCACGAGAATATGCCGCTTGCGGCCTGTCATCTTTTTCCCCGCATCGTAGCCCCGACAAAGCCCCCTTTTTCCGTCGTTTTGACGCTCTGGCTGTCCAGGATGGCGGCGCTTGGCGTTCCCTTACGCCCCGTCCGCAGGCGCGTCTTTCGGCGCAACCAATCATGGATCCTTTTCCACAGCCCGGCGATTCGCCAGAGCCGAAAATATGTGTACACCGTCTTCCACTTCGGAAAATCGTGCGGCAACCGCCGCCACGCACATCCTGTGCGGACTACATACAGAATGCCGTTGACGATCTCGCGGAAGGAAACCTTCCGCGGTCGCCCCGTCCGCGCCGGCTTCGGCATCAACGGCGCGATCAACTCCCACGGCGGGTCGGTCAGATCGGTAGGATACTCGGAACGGTCTGGACTCATGGCAGCACCTCCAACGGGAATGGGATGGGGAACTTCTGACCATCGGCAACCTCCCCAAGAACAGAAGCAACTTGCCCTCTGCCATCACCGTCAACCCGCCGCTACCACCAAATCAAGGGTTCTAAGACCCGCTCTGAGTGTGAACTCGACTCTGGACCCTCCCGGCTGAAGCCCGGTGCAGACCCGATTCTGACTTCCTCTGGCGAAAGCCGGCATGGCGACGTGACGACGAGATGAACGCTCTGGTCGGCCAGCTCAGTCATCGCGCGTGCGTCGCCTACGATTATTCTGTGGTTCGTCATTTCGCATCTCCGTCAAAAAACCCGTATTTCACTGGAAGTCTGCTTTTCGTCACTCCGCCTCACTTCGTCAAGGCAGGTCTCCAAGGGCCGCCCTTCGTGAGCGCCGAAAAACCCCATGGAGTCGTGTTGGAGTTGCAGCCGCCGGACAGCTGCAAGAACGGCGTCCCGCTCAGGACGCAGATCGGCCTGCGTGCTGCAGAGAAATACTGTGAGCGACCGTCCCATGCCACCTCAGCGACCTAACGGGCCGGCTAAGCGGTTGGGGACACACGCCAGCGTGTAGCCAATCCGCTTGAGCCAGGCGTTCGGCGATTGCACATTACACTTTCCTGGCAGCTTGCGCGTAGGACCTGAGGACCGCGTTGATTCGTGTCTGGTAACCACGTCCCAAGCTCCTAAACCACATGACCACGTCGCGGTCCAGTCGCAGCGTGATGCTCTCCTTTTTCTGAGGCATCCTCAGGGTGGCCTTGCGCCAGAAATCGGGTCCCAGTTTGGGAATATCCGAGAAATCAATTCCCTTGTCCGTTTTAGATGCCAGGTATTTCCAATCGGTTGCCGATTTTCTTTTTGAATTTTTCCCGCTCATGTTTTCCCGCCTTTCGGGCCGAGATGATCCGAATCGTCTCGCCTGGGCATTCCACAAAAACAACAACCACGATCGTTGCTCTCAGGAATCCGATTCCGATCCATCGGTCCTCGCCGTATTCTTCCTTTGTGTCGAGGGTCACATACATCGGCCCATCAAACACCGATGGGATGTCGGCAAGGTCAATGCGATGCTTGCGAATGTTAGCCTTATTCTTCGCCTCATCCCATTCAAATCTCATACAGATAGCGTCCCTACACGACGTAGTTACGTCAAGTTGTTTTTCACGAGGCCGAACGACCGGGGCATCGCGCGTGCGTCGCCTACGATTATTCTGTGGTTCGTCATTTCGCATCTCCGTCAAAAAACCCGTATTCCACTGGAAGTCTGCTCTTCGTCACTCCGCCTCACTTCGTCAAGGCAGGCCTGCCGGCCGGCAAGGCAGGTCTCCAAGGACCGCCCTTCGCGAGCACCGAAAAACCCCATGGAGTCGTGTTGGAGTTGCGGCCGCCGGACAGCTGAAAGAACGGCGTCCCGCTCAGGACGCAGGTCGGCCTGCGCGCTGCAGAAAAATACTGTGAGCGACCGTCCCATGCCACCTCAGCGACATAACGTCCGCGCTGAGCGGCACGGTGACGCGTCCGCTGCAGCGCGTTGTTGGCGCTTTTCTTGACTGCGTGCTGGCGCCAAATCCAGGCGATAATCAGCGTTTCGCAAACGTGTGACGCTCATTTCACTATGCCGCGCTCTTTGAACTCGAGATACAAAGCGTTTACAAATAGTTTCTTTGTGATGTCTCCTTCGTGTTTAGCGATTTCAGCTGCTTGCCGGAGACATTCTACTCGGGTTGAGTCATCGATGTTATCCAAGAAGCCTCGCTCGGCAATATCCATCAGTTCATCGAACGACTTGCTTGAAATATCAAGCTGTCTGTCGTTGGAGTGGACGGATGCCTCTTCCGGCTGCTCGGTAGATAAAATAGTCGTCTCTTCTGATGGAGGGACTGATGCACTCTCGGTCTTGCTGCCAAGTAGCCAAGAAACATAAGGCTCTCGCCAGCGTTTCGGCAGTAGAAAGCCTAGCCCGCGCATGAATAATGTTACAAGAATAGCCACAAAGAGAAACCCAACAATCCATCCTATAATCACGAGCAAATCATGAAAGAAGGAAGACATGTTCTGCCTCCAGAGAAATGATGGATTGAAGAACTATACACGGCTTGTAAACAAGATGCCTGACTTCGGAGCCACGAGTATATTCTTCGTATCGGTTCTTCATCCGCCAACAATAATTAGATTGATCGGCATAAGACGCCACACGCCCGGTGTCGTCAAAGCGTGTCGGCCGGACTGGCGTCAGGCGCTCACTTTCCTTCCTTCTTGCGAGTGGGCGGAGTGCGCCTGCGGAAGACGGGGCGCTTGTCTTTGGCCTCGGCGCGCCTCAGCATCTCGAAATACGACTTTACGGTGCCGCCGGATTCCTCCCAAAGCTTCTGACGGGCTTTCCGCACTTCTTTAATTATGGGGTCGTCTTTCATTTTAGTGTCTCCAACATCTCTTCGGGTGTCAGAATAATTGGGGTTGCCAATCCCAACGAATCATTGATTCTGGCCAACGACCGACGTACCGACTCATTGGCAAGATGAGCGCAATTCCACGTTACAAGGTAATCCACACCATGCACCGAAGCAACAGCTAAATGTGCCGCATCGCCTCCGGCCTTTGCCGGAAGCAGTAGTTCGCGCAAGTAGTGTTCGGTAACCTGCTCAGTGCGCAAACTTGAGGGCAAACGAGGCAACTCCCTAATGGCCTCCGCTCTTTTGCTTGCTGCCAAGGGATCGCCTTGATTCACCTCGAGCACCACCGCCTCTGAGATCACAAGATGACAAGACTGACTGGCGAACTCCCACCACTGGCGCGTGATCTCCTGGCGGGCAAGAATGATGATGTCGCGGCTGGGACGGGCCGTGTAGTAGCTGGCGACAGACGTCTCGACGTAAACAACCGGTTTCCTCTTCTTTTCTTTCCCTCTCGCCAAGGCGCAAAGACGCAAAGCTCAGACTCTTGGCGGCTTGGCGTCCGCCTGAGGCGGATCGCGTGCTGGCCCATCAGTAATACAGACTCCAAGTCGCTCGCGCCGCCGTCCCACGCCAGCGATTGTAAGCATTGTCAATGAAGTTCGATGGGTTGGTGGCAAACACCTTGGTGGCGTCCTGACCCGCCAGACTGTTGGGATGGGAATCCTCGGTGCGGTAGTTGGGTTTTGTCATATTGCGCACGGGATAGGTCCCCGTGGTGGTGCCGTCGGGGGGATCGCCGTCGCCGGGCTTATAATACTCCGTTCCCGTGTAATCATTTCGATAGGCGACCACATCGAACAGATCGAACACAGCCACATTTTTCAGCGTGGGGTGCGCGGCGTTGTAGCTGTCCAGCCAATCGGTTTTCAGCCACTTCCAGAAGACTCGCCCGCGATCTGCCCAATCCACACGGGTCTCGGGGGGGATCTTCGAGGGAGACGTGACAATGATGAACAGCGTGTCGGGGTTTGCCGCGAAGACATCGCCGAGCGGTTTGTAGGTCACAGTGCCCGAAGTATAGGTTCGGCCAGCGCCGCTGGGGTGGCGATAGACGGCCCTGTAGTTGACGAGGATCTGGTTATCGTCGAACGGGCTGCCCGGTTCTGTGCCATCCTCGTAAATATCGCTGATCGGATAGCAACTCTTATACATAATGATTTTGTTCTTGCCATTGGCGCAGCCAAAGGTCTTGACCCGTTGGAGGTAGTCATTGAACCAGCGAATCCAGTCATGCATATCTGTGTGGTCGCCGGGAGTGATAGGGTCATCAAGAACACCGAGAGAATCGGGGCGTCCGGGGTCAGGTTGCACATCCGTCCCGTACGTGATTTCGTTGACTTCATCTATGTAACTCTTCGCGATCAGGGCGTCGCGCAGCCCATCGTTGAGCCAGTTCTCTCCGACCGAGTGATGGATGAAGAGAATGTCATCGGTGACGGGAGCAGCGAAGAGGACTTTGTTTCCCGCCAGGAATGCACAAAGGAATCCGACAAGCAGAAGCCAGAAGTGATCACCCTTTCTCATGGTAACCTCCCAGTCGAACAGATCGTGCTGTAAAAACGCCGACCGTCATGATCCAAACATTCAGACGTCGAAAAGCCAAAGCAAACCTCGCCACATATTGGTCGCGGTTACGGTGTGAAGCAATGACAAAATGTCCAATTCTTCGTTGCGGAGGTTTTCTTACGGAAAGATGGGAAGCCATTGTCCGCTTTTGACGCATACCCACAATGCCGCGGGAAGAAAAGTAGCGCAAGCATCCTGCCCTTGTTTTTGTGAAGGCGGTGCTACGAACCGGAGAGCTCTGCTTGGCGGCGCACCGGTTCTCGTTCTTACATCTGCTGTCAAAATGAAGCTTTCACCACAGAGGCACGGAGAGCACAGAGACGATCCGCTTGTCGGCGAGAGGCATTTCTCTGTGTCGTCAGTGCCTCTGTGGTTGGTTTCTTTCTGTTGGGCGTTCTTAACTGCTTGCTTTCTGGCTTTCGGCCTTTGCCTTCGGTTGCTCGCTTTTCCTCGCCCGTTGCTTTCGGAATCTGATCCATCCCCGAGTTGCGACGGGGGAGGCAATTGCCACGCTCATCAAAAAAAGGAGTTTCACCAGCCAGGACTTCGAATAGGAGATTTCAATGTACGCGCTGTCGGCATTTTCGGGAACAATGGTCCTCGAGAACCGAAACATCTTGCCCTCGGTGGGAATGGAGACCCGCAAGGGCAGAATGGGCCGCGGCGGCTCGACCGGTTTGCCGGTGACGCCCGGCTGCGTTGGAGCGGCGCTGCGTCGGAATCGATCCGGGATTTTCTGCTGGCCTAATTCGAGCAGATCGTTTTCGACTTGCGCCTGCCTTTGGAGCGAAAGATTGCGGAAGGTCGGCGTTCCTGCGGGTTGACCTGCTCCGGCTCCAGGCCGGCCTTTTGCTTCCTCAAGCTCTCTTTTAACCCCCGCGCGTACCTCTGTGTCTTTGCTCATTTCGCCGCTAAACTGGTAAAGGCTGGATACCTCGTAGGTTTCCTGGCGCTGGAGATTGATCCGCTGGTATGTCGTGGTCATGGGGCGAATGTTGCCGGTTTGCCGATAGTAGCGATACTCGTCGGGCAGATAGAGTGACCAGACCAACTCGTTGATGGCGATGTCGAACTGCGGGAGGCAGGCCTTCAAACGACCCCACCGTTTCATTGGGTCGCCGGATTGCATGTAGATGACATCCACCGAAAAAACAGCCTGGTCGCTGCTTCCCGGCCCCGACTTGCGCAATGGAATCAGAATCCGGCCCTCGGCGTCTTTGGCGGGGCTGATCGCCTCGCCGCCGACGAAGACATTCCAAATTTTGCTGTCCTTTGGAAGTGTGGTCTTGAGGAACTGGCGCCGGCTGTTATAGACGCTCAGGCTGACCATCGTCACCTCGATGCCTTCGCGGGTGTGAATCGTTGTCACATTGGCCGAGTCAATGACCACATCCTGGACGGCGACATGGGTGTGCTTGAGAACCTTGAGACGAACGGGTTCGGGTGCCCGCACAAACTGGAAGGCGAGCAACACCGGCATTGTCGCCCGGTTTTTCAGCTCCGCGGGGATTTCGTTGACCGAAAGAACGCCCTTGGCCGTTGGCTCGACGGGCACAACCTCGATATGCGGCGGAGCGGCCACGGCATAGGTTTGCCGCAGGCGCTCGACGCCGGGGAATTCGGGCACGGGAATAATCACGGGAACAGTGGCCGACGTCACGGTTTCCTTGATTGGGAACTCGTAATTGATTGTGACGGCAACCTTGCCTTTGGCCTTGCGTTGGAATTCGATCGTCACTTCCTGAGTGCTCGAGGTCTTCTTCACCGCATAGTTCTTGAGGTCGGACGCTGCAACGGTGTTCACCCATACGCCCTCCGGCAAAATCATCTTGAGCGACTCGATCTGCCCGCCGACGATCTCATAGTTGGCCACCCCGTCGCACTTGATGGACTCTTCCTCGATGGTGGCCAGCAGACTGAAATCGGCATTGAGTCGCGCCGGGACGACCGGCGGCCGGGTGATGGCCACCGAGATTTGGTAGGGCGAACGGTTGTATTTATACACGTCGGCGGTGGCGCCCGATTTGAGAACCGTCCGAAGGTTGGCCGGGATCTGGTTGGCGTCCACTCTCACGACGCTGTCGCTGGTCTTGAGGCTGATCGGATATTCTTCGCTCAGTTGAAAAACCACCACGCCACGGTTGCGCTCGACCCCTTCGACCTCAAGAACCGGCATTTCGAACTCGGCCGGGATGGCAGAGACGAGCTTTTCGAGCACGATCTGGACCGATGCCTGTTTCTCTTTGGGGAATCTGAACAGCACGTTCAGGTGGCGCACCGTGCCGTCGCGCGTTTCCGACCAACTGTTGACGTCCTCGCCGTTGACGGCGAAGACCTCGCAATCCTTGGGCAGAACGAAGGACAACAACGGCAATTTGCCGCGCCGAATGTCGTATTCGACCAGATTGGTGCAGCGAAAGACACCTTCGGCAAACTCGCATAATGTGGAAGTTTGAGAAAGTACGAAGGGTTTCTCTTCCTCGCCAGGTTTGACGCCGGCGATCCAGGTGACCTCGATCTTTTGCGTAACCGGCAGGATGGCCTTGAGCGTCGTCTTGTCCTTCTCGTAGGCGACCTGGACCCGCTGTGACGGAGTCACTTCGATCTTGTAATTGCCGCCGGGAACGTCGAAGGCCAGACTCGAGACGGGCACTTCGGGGACATCGAACGTCACGCGGGGCGGTCCGGTGCTCGTGTCAACCGGCGCAATGAAGCGAGCGGCGATCACGTGGTCGCCCGGTTTTTCGACATAGACAGCGAAACGCGAGCCTTCGATATAGGGCGAGGCGGTCTGGCTGTCTATCATGACGTTTTCGAGTGCAACGGCCGTGCTCACCAACGGGATCTGCACGCGCATTTTGGCGAAAACGCTGATCTTGAGGTTGGCCTCGACCACAACTGAGTTGCCTTCCACCCGTGCCCTATAGTCCGCAAAAGGGATGTTGTAGGGCTTCTTGAGCGCGCTGGTCCACGACAGGGTGACCTGTTCGGTGGGAGGCAAGACGGCCTTGACGTGCGTCAGCTTGCCTTCGGTCGTTGTCGTAAGGCCCGAGATCGGGGCGATCTGAACGTCGCGGTCAGCCCACGGCAGCATTAGATCAATGAGCGTCGTGGCGGTGCGGGCAGTCTTGAAACTGATGTTTTCCTCGCCTTCGCCGGTGATGGGCAGCGAGAACGAGAAAGTCAGCTCGTGTTTGGCCGCGCCCCGAACGACCAGCTGGACCCAGTCTTTTTCGGGTGTCAGGGTCACGGAGGCTCCGTCCAACAACGTCTTTTCCACCGGCAACGAAGCGGCAAAGACGGGAATTTTCACATATTGGTCGGTGAAGACCTCTAACTCGATCGTGGCATCAAACACAAGCGCTTTGCCGCGCACTTCGCCCCTGTAGTAGGCGGCCGAAAGCACATAGTCGGTCGGGGGCTTGGGCTTTTCGGCGCCGGGTTTCGACAGCTTTTCGAGACGATCGAGCAACTCCTTGAATTCCGACCAGGGGATCGTGACCTCCCCTGATTTGATGGGGACGCGCTTGTTGGGAACCGAGACGGCGGGTTGGGCCACAGCCCAGCTGGCCGTGAAAATCACTGCCGCCAGAGTAATGGTTACGGTTGCTTTTTGTAACATGTTCCTCCTCCTGTCTGAAGAAACCCAGGATTGCTTTCTCATGCCACTAACAATAGACAATGCTCTGTGGCGCAAGGTTCCCCGCAACTGGCGTTAGGGCACTGAAAATCGCGCTTGCCAATGGTGACGGCAATGACTACTGACTTCGTGACAGGACTCCATTCGGCAATATGAATTGCCGAACGTTTAGGGGCAATTCGTGAGTTGCCCCGATGAGTTTCGGGTCTCGATCGTTCATGGGTTTATGGTTTCTTAACGAGAAATCCATCCGGAGGCAACATGTCGAACATCATCCGCGAGGCGTATGAAAGAATCCGCGGTCTGGTTCATCGAACGCCGATCATGACGTGCGCGACGTTGCACCGTGAGTCGGGCAACCAGGTTTTTCTCAAGTGCGAGAACTTTCAGCGTGGCGGGGCTTTCAAGTTTCGGGGTGCGTGCAATGCCGTTCTTCAGCTCACGCCTGACGAGCGGCGGCGTGGTGTTGTCACCCATTCGAGCGGCAACCACGCGCAGGCGCTTGCTCTTGCAGCGACTCTCAATGGCATCGCGTGTCGCGTCGTGATGCCGACCAGTGCGCCCGAAGTGAAGCGCCAGGCGACCGCAGGGTATGGCGCCGAGATCATTCCATGCGAACCGACACTCGAAGCGCGCCAGACGACCGCTGCCCGCGTCGTTGAGGAAACCGGCGCCGTCCTGATCCCGCCGTATGATGATGACCGGATCATTGCGGGGCAGGGCACCGCCGCGCTCGAGTTGCTCGACGAGATACGCCATCTCGACGCCATCCTTGCGCCTGTGGGAGGTGGTGGGCTTCTTGCCGGAACGGCCCTTGCTGCGCAGGCCGCACGGCTCGAAACGCATCGGCCTAAAGTGATCGGCTGCGAACCGGCGCAGGCCGACGATGCGTATCGTTCGTTCAAGTCGGGCGAGCGCGTCGTTCACGCCACGCCCAACACTATCGCCGATGGCCTGCGTACGACGCTGGGCGAGCGAAACTTCGAGATTATTCGCCGTCACGTCACTGACATTGTTCTTGTCTCAGAGGAAGAAATCATCGAGGCGATGCGGTTTATCTGGGAGCGCGCGAAGATCATTATTGAGCCATCGTCTGCCGTGGCCGTCGCACCCGTTCTCTTTCGCAAGCTAAATATGTCAGGACAAAGGATCGGCATTATCCTGAGCGGCGGCAACGTGGACGTGAGCGAGTTTTTCAGACGGCTACGTGTCAAAACAACATGAGTTGCTGGTCCGCAGCCAGATGAGGAAAGGCTCGTCGGCGAAAATCCCGCACATGGCCACGTCGTCCCCGCTGGCGATGGCCAAGAACTGCCGGGCGCTGTTGCGCGCAGGCAGCCAGTTCCCATCTTTGCGCTTCAGGCATCAGTTCTCTGGCTGGTTGTGGCCGTCACTTAGCCTTGGCGCTTTGCAGGGCGATCATGGCCTCGCCGAAGGCCTTGCCGATCTGGCAAAGGCTCTTGGGGCTGCCAAGGTAGTGGTAGCCGGCGTTAGACCGCCCGGCCACGAGGCACTTGGCGCGCCACTGCTCCATGTACTTGCGGGCATCCTCTTTCGGCGCGGTCTTGCCCGGCGGGTTCCATTCCTTGTCCAAGGCCGCGGCATCCTTGTCCCAATACAGGCCGGTCTGGACCAGGACCACGTTGCCCTTGAACTCTTCGACCTTCAGCACGGCCGCCTGAGCGTCGCGGAAGGCCTGGTTATTCTCTCTGACGTCTTCCATCCCGCCGACACCCATCTGGCCGATGACCACCGGCATGTTGGGAACGTTAAGGTCCTTGCGGACGTCGCGGATGAACGCCGCCAAGTTGTGCGTGTAGGCAGCCGTGTAATCGGCGTTGATCATATCATTCCAGCCCTGGAACCACACCAACCCGCAGATCTCGGGCTCCTTTCCGCCAAGTGCGGGAAAACGCTTGCGCATTTCAGCTAGGGTCGTCTTGACCTCGCTGATCATCAACCGATAGTACGCCCCGTAACTGGCCTTGAGCTCGTCCATGGTCAGGTCCGGGTTTTTCTTGTGGGCCTTTTCCAGCTGCGCCTTGAGCGTTTCCTCGCCTGGCAGGCCTACGCTGGGCGGCAGGAAGTCCCGGCCAAGACTCTTGCCGCCCCAGGCGGTTTTGATCAGCAGCACGGGCTCGTCGTACTTGTCGCCGACGGTAAAGCCAAATCCGAGTTCCGGGCCGATTTCGGGCTGCTTGCCCGACGCGCCGTAGCCAACCGTCAGCTTGCCACGACGGTCAAGGTAGTTCATCAGCACATCGTCCCGCTCGACCCAGCCGTCGGACTTGCGGCAGAACGCGAACACGTCCTTGTTCTTGCCTTTCGTGGCCTGGTATTCCAGGCACTCGACGGTGGCGTGGCCTTCCATGTTGGACTGGCCAGCCAGGATAAAGACCTTCACCTTGCCCGCCGCCGCACCCTGGGCTGTCACGCCAAGACACACGCCGACGCACAATGGCGCCATCAGACTCTTGAGACTGTGTTTCATGTTGGACCTCGCATGTTTTTCGTTTCACAGTTCATTTGAAAAATCCCCCCATTACCGTGTTCGTCTCCAGCTGGCTTCGATCCCTGAGGATCGTGGTGCGCATGGAATCCGGCAGCGCTAGCACCCGCTGGAAGTAAGTGGCTTCGTCAAATCGCAGGTTGTTGCGCTTGAGTTGCGGGCGGTCCACGTCCAGCGACAGGTCGCAGTCGAAGCGCGCAAGGATGGACTCGCTCATGCCCCCACCGCCATCCGGATTTACGTGACATACTCCCCACGTGAAGCCGCTTCCGTTGCCATTGCCGGCAAACGCATCGGGCACAAACGGGCCGGGCGCGATGGGCGGCACTTGAACGAGCGATTTCACGTCAAAGTTCAGGCCATCGGGGGCGTATTGGATGGTATTCTTCTCCGGCCCGTCCAAGCTGACGAGTGCGGCAATGCCCTCCTTCCACGGCCAGAGGCAGGTTTCATGACCGGAGTTGATCACCGGGTTCAGTGGCGATTTCTGGAACGGGCCTTCCGGGCGATCAGCGATCGCCACGCCCTGAGCGCGGATCATCATGTCATTGTCAATCGGCTTCTGAGGCTGCCCCTTGTAGTAAAGGTAAATCTTGCCCCGGTAAACGAGAGGGAAAGGATCGTGGATGCAGGCGCCGTCCCAAGCGCCGGCTTCACTGGGTTCGAGGACGGGCCGGCCTAACGGGCGCCACGGACCGTCGGGCGAATCCGCGACGGCCATCGTCACTGGGCAGTTATCGCCTCCTTCGATGATGGCGCTGTAGGCTTGGTAGTAGAGATAGTATTTGCCGCGCCAAAGCAGTATGTCGGGCGTGCAATTGGAGCGCCAGCCGAACTGGCCCTTGGCAGGACGGCGCACCGCTGGACCCCGCTCCTGCCACTGAAAGCCGTCGCGGCTGGTGGCATACCAGATCTCCGCAAGGTCCCAATCGAACGACGAGATCGCGTCGGTCGCCTTGGCCGGACCGGCGGGCGGCCCCGCCGTGCGGCGGCAGGTGTACCAGACGTAATAGGTGTCGTTGATGCGCACTACTTTGGAGGGGTCGCGGCGCGAGACGTTCGGCTCGCGCGAAAAGCCCTCGAGCCGCGAATACTTGAAGTTGCTATAAAGCTCGTTGCCGCGGTCCTCGTGTGGATTCCACACGTCATACAGCCGCTGCATTGCTGCGCTGAGCGGCCGGCCTGTGGGTTTCGTCAAAGGCATGCGGGCGGGAAACGTTGCCGTCTCCGGAGCGACGGTGGACCATGCCAAAACGAGCCATGCGAAGGCCAGTAGGATCGCTCGAAATCGAACGAAAGCCTCTTGTGTTGTGTTCATGGCGTTTCCTTTCATATCGGACTTACCCCGTCTCGACAACCGTATGCAATCCACGAGTTTTTCCGTAGGGAACCCTCTCGGTTGACTTTTCGGGAACGGTGAAGCGGTCGCCGCTCATAGGGAGATTGCCGCCCGGGCGAAAGCGTGACGTTCATCGGCAGGTGCCGGTAGTGGTTTACCGCGACAGCCACTTTGACTCCGTCCACATACCAAGTGATGGCCGGAATACGCAAGAACTCGATAGTCACCGTCTTCATGGGCAGGAACCCTCAGCGTGAAGCGAAACGGATCAGGTTAAACAGGATCTTGTCGGCCACCGGATCTTTGCCCAGGTTGTCGAGTAGACGAAGTTGCGAGACGATGCAGTGGCCCTGGCCAAGAGGAACGCTGGCCATATCGGCTCCCCACCACGTGTCACCTGGCCCATAGTAGTGGCGTTTGCTCAAGTCATAATCAGGGAACCAGTCATAGCCGATGGCCGCGACGATCGTTTCCCCGGCGACATCCAGCAGCGTGTTCTCCGCCCAGACGTTTTCGTAGAGCGGCCCCATCATGCCGTTGACCGGGAGGCCGTCGAATACCGGATGATCCTTTACGAGGCGCGGGATGCACGTCCATGTGCCGATGGCCTGCTTGGAGCGTGCACCAATAGGCAGCAGGGGCGATGCTTTCCCGGCCCGGCCCCATGGGGCTTTCGGTCCGCCGCCCTGCAAATAGACCGCTGTTCCGCCTGCCTTGATAAACTCTGCGAGTTCGCCGAACAGCTTCCTCTGCGCCGTCGTGTTCGCTTCGGTGTGCGAGACAAACACGGAAAGGGAACGGTCGGTCTTCGCGTCGAATTCCACAAACGCGACCCCGACCTGTCTTAAGAACGGCTTCAGCGAATTGCTCGGGTCGAGTACCGCTATGCGTCTGTTGGGAACAGCCAATTGCTCGGCAGTGAAGACGTCAAAGCTGTACACGTTTCCGGCAATTGGCGATCCGTCATCCGCAGTGATCTCGGCCGTTACCGTATACGCACCCTTGAACGCTCTGGTATCAAACTTCTCGCTGAACACTTGCGTGATGCCTGATACCAGATTGGTCTCGATTCTCTGCGTGAAGACGATTCCGCCGTCACCGGCGGCTACCTCCACCTTCAGGTTCCCGTTGATGGCACCCAGCTCGTTCACACCGGTGATCTCGATCTTCGTTCCGCGCTCGGCATACACATTGCGCGGACGCACGCGAATCGAAATGATGCGCGGATGATTTGCCGCTTTGGTGCCTTCATACGCGTAGGTCTTCGGATTGCGGAACAGATCAAGCAGTCCCGCGCCGATGATCCAGTCGCCATCGGTCAAGGCGTGAATGCAGTAGCCTTTAACCTCGGGATTGCAGCGCACAGCTTCGATCATGCGCCGGTTCGCGGTGCCGTGGATTTGCTGCTGGTCAAGGCAGAACTTTTTGAGAGCCGGATAGATCTTGTCGAACCCGCTTTCTTTCAATGCCTGCCTGTGTTCGTCGGCGAGGCGGCGATGGTAAAGGGTGGGCGGCACGATGGGATTGCCGGTCTCTGCGAAACGCTGATTGATGTCCACCAGGTCAGGCAGGCTGCCGTAACCCAATTCGGAGAAGAATGTCATCAGTCCCGGAACCACGTTTCGGCCGGGCAATCTGCCCTCCAGCCCCATCTCCCGCATCTCTTCATGGGTCTTGCTGCCGGTCAGGATCAGCTTGTTGTAAACCTCCTCGTTGATCTGCGGCCCGGGATAGTCGTGGATATCGTTGAACTTGGTGGGTTCGGACTCGTAGGGCAGATACATGTTCGCGCCCTGCGCCCACCCGCCCGACTCGTCGAGGATCAAGCGTGTCGGATCGAGCTGGCGGGCGAGCATTGACATCGGATGCAGCATCCGCTTCAACACCGGACGTTTCAGCTCATTGAACAGTTCCCACTGCACCACACAGGTGCGGTTCCGGTCGCGGAGGATGCTTTCGCGCACCTCGTTCTCGACCCACCCCGGAAGACGCGCCGATTCCACCGGAAGATCCATACATTCAATCGCCAGAGAGCCCACAGTCAGCACCCCCATCTCGTCGGCCAAGTCGAGCCATATCGGTGGCGGCGGTTTGCGCCACGGGCGGATCATGTTGAATCCCGCCTCTTTCGCCAACTGAATCTCGCGGATGGCCATTTCGCGGCTGTCGGGATAGGCCAGCTTCACCGGGTACAACCCCTCGAAGAAGGTGGCTTTCAGGTACAAGGGCTTGCCATTCAGATAGAACTTCTTGTCGCGAATGGTGAATTCACGCATCCCAAATCGGACATTCCATCGGTCGGAAACTGTGCCGCCGTACGTCACACTCACATCGGCGCGGTATAGGTGGGGGTTGTCCGGCGACCAGTATGTCGCATCGGGGATCTTCAGTGTCCAGCTTTGCTGGTTCGAGCCCGGCTTCAGGTTCAATGTTTTGCTAATCGTCGCGGCGACTTGATCAGGCTGACTGACGGAGCGGACAGCAATTTCGACTTGGGCGGACGTGGATTTTTCTCCCGCATGCGCCAGCTCCAAGTGGAAGGTCGCAGTGTTGTCGGAAATCTTGGGTTCAAGAAAAACTTCCTTCACGTAGATATCGCCGGTGGCGACAAGCCTGACCGGCTGCCAGATGCCGCCGGTAATTGCGCCGCGCCATTGCGGCGTCTCCATCGGCCCCATCCCGTCCACCTGTTTATGCTGCAGCAAGATCGGGCCGACCACACGCAGGATCAGCGTGTTTTCCTCATCGAACTTCAGCAGATCATCCACCCGAAACTGGAACGGCGTGAAACCGCCTTCGTGAAAGCCCACCGCCGTGTCGTTCAACCAGACTTCGGAACGGAAGTTCACTGCGTCGAAGTGTAAACGAATGGTTTTGCCCACCCAGTTCGCTGGGACCTTGAATGCGCGCCGATAATACGCGACACCTTCGTAGTCTTTGGCAATCTCCTCCCAACAGCTTGGCACGTGGATCTCGCGCTTCGACGGATGCCCATTAAAGGCCTTGTCTAAATGCCAGCCGACCTCGCGGCCCCGGTTTTCGTCATCGAAAATAACCTGCCACGGACCGTCCAGCGACAAGGTTTCCCTCGCCATGATACTGTTAACCGCCAGCAGCATGAGGGCAATCGCGGAGACAATTCGGAATCCTGTCATTCCGTTTTCTTCTTTGCTTTCTTGCTCTCCACCTTGCCGGGGTCAATCGGCTGCGCCCATTCTTGTCTGTGATATAGTCAGCGATCAGCTTTGGCTCTTCCTTCGCTCTTCCCAAAGGATAGGCGTGGTGGTAGTAAAACTTGTAGATGATTTCCGTTGTTGTTGCTCCGCCCGGCGCCTGAAATACCTGGTTGGTGGGCTCAATGATCCCCAACGATCCTCTCGATCTCAGTCTGATCCGACTTCTCGAAAATGAGCAAGTCGGGTCGTTTCAGTTGACCTAGTAGTTCTTCACGTCGTAACTGATGGAAACACGTGGCATGTCCGCCTCGGGCGGATTGCCCATGAAGATTCACGGCCAAGATGGCCGTGCCACAAAAGGCGTTTGGCAGGCCAACAGCCTGCCAATCGCGATGCATTTTGCATTCCTCTTGCTTTCCTCTATCACCCTGCAATTATGGTATGCCACCTCTCAGAAGCAAGGATGGATTGATCTGCGGCACAAATTTCTCTTTACCGCGCCGTTCCGAGGCTTTACGAAAAACCGTGCAGGCAAATGATCCAAGGCATTACTAGGCGGCCGCTGCACGAGAGGTCGGTGTGTGGTCAATTGATGAGAGGAGGCCGAGGAGATGGCTGCTCTGTCGGGTGAGATGAAGCAGAATCGGCGCCGGACAGCCAAGCTCTGGTTCGTGCTGGCAGTGATTTTCGTGGTGCCTGGAATGGCGAGGGGCGGGCCAGAGGGTGAAAAGAACAGTTTTTCACCAGAGCGGGAAGCAACCCGGTTTCGGGCAGCGAAGTATTTGGCTTCCAAAATCCTGGTCTTCTCGAAGACGGCGGGCTGGCGCCATTCTTCGATTCCTGCCGGGATCACGGCGATTCGGCAGCTGGGGACAGCAAACGGTTTCGAGGTCCATTCGACTGAGGATGCTACAACGTTCACGGATACCAATCTGGCGCGTTACCGCGCCGTTGTCTTCCTGAACACAACCGGCAACGTCCTTACCGACGTTCAGCAGCGGGCTTTCGAGAGCTACATCCGCGCCGGCCACGGTTTTGTCGGCGTTCACGCGGCAGCCGACACCGAACTGAGCAACTGGCCTTGGTACCGCGAGCTGGTCGGCGCTTACTTTGTCAGCCATCCGCAGGTTCAGATGGCAACGATTCGCGTTGAGAACCGGAGCCATCCCTCGACCGCGAGACTTCCCATACTCTGGGTGCGGACAGACGAGTGGTATAACTACGACCGCAACCCGCGGAGCAGAGTCCAGGTGCTCATGACCGTGGATGAATCCACCTATACAGGCGGAGCGATGGCTCCCGACCATCCTATCGCCTGGTACCGTGAGTACGATGGCGGACGCGCGTGGTATACGGGCCTTGACCACACGGATGCGACTTACTCAGAACCTTTGTTCCGGTCGCATCTGCTTGGCGGCATTCAGTGGGCCGCAGCGGTGAGCACGACTTCCGCCGTGAGATGGCGGTCCTACGAATAGCGCAGAGTCATGATCGGCAAAGTTCACAGCCATGCCGTGCTGGGCATTGACGCCTACGAGGTCGAGGTCGAGGCCGACCTCAGCGGCGGCCAGCCGTATTTCGGCATCGTGGGGCTTCCCGACCCCGCGGTCAAAGAGAGCAAGGATCGCGTCAAGTCGGCTTTGTTCAACAGTGGTTTCTATTTGAGCACCAATCAGCGGGTCATCGTCAATCTTGCGCCCGCGGACATTCGAAAAGAAGGCGCGGCGCTCGACCTGCCCATCGCTGCGGCGCTTCTTTCGGCCCAAGGGCTGATTGATGCGGGTCGTCTGGACAACCATTCAATTGTTGGCGAATTGAGTCTCGATGGCCGAGTCAAGGCGATCCCTGGTGCGCTGTGCATTGCCGATGGCGCGCGTCGGTCGAAACGGCGCGGCGTCATTCTTCCCGCCGACAATGCCAGCGAGGCCGCTGTCGTGACTGGCGTGGACGTGATCCCTGTCGAGACATTGGCCGACGCGGTCGCGTTTCTTAACGGCCGCTTGCAGATCGAGCCGCATCGTGTGGATTTGCCGACGGTCTTCCACCAAGCGTATCATTACGGTGAGGATTTCGCCGACGTCAAAGGGCAGCAGCACGCCAAGCGCGCGCTTGAAATCGCCGCCGCCGGCGGCCACAACGTCCTGATGATCGGTTCGCCCGGCAGCGGCAAGACGATGCTCGCACGGCGGTTGCCGACGATCCTTCCCGACCTCACGATCGAAGAGAGCATCGAGACGACCAAAATCCACAGCGTGGCCGGATTGGTTTCGGCGCGCCAGGCGCTTGTGGCGACGCGCCCGTTTCGTTCGCCCCATCACACGGTGAGCAATATTGCGCTGACCGGCGGCGGCGCGATCCCGCGACCGGGCGAAGTTTCGCTCGCCCACCACGGTGTCCTGTTTCTCGACGAGATGCCGGAGTTTCAGCGAAACGCGCTCGAGGCACTGCGACAGCCGCTCGAAGACGGCGTCGTGACGATTTCGCGGGCCAGTATGTCGACGACGTTTCCGGCGCGCTTCTTTTTGTGCGGCGCGATGAATCCTTGCCCGTGCGGCTATTTGGGCGATTCGGTCAAACCGTGCACATGTCGTCCCGACGCTGTCCAGCGCTATCGGTCGCGACTGTCGGGACCGTTGCTGGACCGAATAGACATTCACGTCGAAGTGCCGCCGGTTCACATCCAGGAGCTTTCGCGCGGACTGGCTGGCGAGCCGTCCGAAGTCATTCGCTGCCGGGTCAACGAGGCCCGCCGTCGCCAGCTCGACCGCTTTCGTGGGTGCAAAGGCATTTTCTGCAACGCTCACATGGGTTCGAAGGACCTGAAGAAGTTCTGTGCGCTCAAAGACGAGGTTCGCTCGACGCTCGAGAATTCCATTGCCCGTCTCGGACTCAGCGCGCGTGCTTTCGACAGGGTGATCAAGGTCGCGCGAACCATTGCCGATCTCGAAGCCGCGCCCGACATCGAAATCGCCCACATCGCCGAGGCGATCAACTATCGCACGTTGGACCGTGAAAAGTTGTGATGTCGTCGGCGAGCACAAGGGGGACATCCAAACGTAGGAATGTAGCGCGAGTCGAGGTGGCCGATGAAGACCGCGCGCCAGGTGTCATGAAACACGCCCTGCGAAGGACCATATGCCGCATCCGGTGCTTGACTTTCGCCCCTCAGGCCGCACTTTCCGGCCGACGCTTATGACCACCTCTTTGGGCCATCATTGTTGGGGCGACCATCCCGTGCGTCCACCCTTTGGGCGTATCGCAATTGTTGGAAATGGCTTCTTGGTGCCGTAAATGCATTGATTTTGTTGCAATCAACCCAGGATAGCAGCGCCGAATCGCCCCGTCAGGGCGGCAGCCCATTTCACGACTTCTTGCGCTGCTGCGATCAAAGACCACCGTCGTGTCATTTCATGACGGTCTGCGGTTTGACAATGGAGGGGGCATTGACTTCATCTTGCTCAGAGCCATCAAAGGCAGACCCAGAAAAGCCGATCAGACCACCACAACGGAGGTTGCGGGTTTCCCTTCTTGAGATCGGTCACCTGCTTGCTCAAGGCTGTCTTATCGAGGACAGGATCGGCCCGAGATCAAACAGCCGAACACAACGAACGAAGAAAAACCGACTGCAGCGCAAGAAGGTTTCTCAGTGGGATAGGTGAGCGTTGCGATATGTGTCCGGGGAGTCAAGTCGCAGGAAATCCTGAAGTCCCATTCTCGGCGAACGACAATTGCCAAGGGAGAGTATGTCATGCGCCCTAACCGTGCGATAGCGCCGAGGCGGCTCGTGTCCGCACTCATGGCGGGACTGACGGCGATGGCGCTCCTGGTTTCGATACCGCTTGCGTGGGGTGAGAATCGGATCACGGACGGTTCGAGTTTTGAAGTTGGCCTTGACGGTTGCGCGCTGGCTTTGATGGCGGGCCGGTTTGATCGCGAGTGCGCGGCTGTTGTGCTCGAAACAGATCAGTCGACATCGGTGGATGGCGCGTATAGTGTCAGGTTCGTTCGCCCCGTCTCGTGTCGCAACCGGTATGGATTATTCTACAAGCCAGTGGCGTTGCAGCCCGGCGAATCGTACACATTCTCCGCCTATCTCAAATGCGCGGAGGACGGTGGACAAATTGGTCTGCAGCTGGGGACCTTCCCTGGGAGAGAACAGAGGAAGCCCGGGATCAGTGCTAAGTCGCCATTCCAGATGTTCCGCGTGACCCGGGAATGGAAACGATACGAACTGTGCGTGCTCAACCTGCCGCCATCCGCCCCCGCCGCTGGGACCAGCGGCTTCGATCTTTACTACGTCGCCGTTGTGCCGGGAAACATGGGCACGACGTTCTGGATCGACGCTGTCCAGCTGACGGAGGGTGAAGGGGCCAAACCGTTCTCCACGAACAAGGCCCTGGAGGTCTCGGTTTCGACCAACAGGCCCGGCAATCTGTTTTGGGTGGGAGAGACGATCGTTCCCACCGCGCGAGTCTTCGCGCCCAAGGCCACGGAACCCGTGGATGTGTCGTGCCGAGCCATAGACGTGTTGGGAGAGGAAGTGGCTTCCAGTCGGAAGAAGGCGGCGGTTCCTTCCGATGGTCATTTGACGGTGAGTTTGGAAGGAATCCCCGCCGCGCAGCGTGCGTGGCTGATAATCGAGGTTACGGCGTCGTGCGCGGGACGCGAGGAAAAGGAGTACGTGACCGCCGCCGTGATCGAGCGCCTACCGCCGCCGCTGGCAAACCAGCCCTGTCAATTCGGCTTCAACTTCAACTCTGTCAGCTTCTCCAATCAATTCGGCGCGGACGCGAAATGGCATGAGAGCAATATCCATCTCAATCTCGACCGTATCTTCCGATTGGCCCCGCAGGGCGGCGTTCGATGGGCCAGAATGGCCGACATCTTTTTCTGGGAAGGACGGCCCAGCCGTTCATGCGAAGTCTCACCCGGCAAGTTCTTCTCGTACGACAAGGCCGTGCAAGCCATTAAAGATTACGGCCTCGAGATGATGGGCACGCTGGGAAATGGGGGTGCGCGAGCGGACTTCTGCCCCGAATGGGCGCGGTCGCGCACGAACGATCGAGGAACTCCCATCCCAAGTGACGAGGCATGGCGGCGCTACGTTCGGACCATGGTCGAGCACTACAAGAAGGAGATCAAAACTTGGGAGATCGTCAACGAGCCCAACACAGCGCTATACGCCGAGGACTACCTGCCGTTGCTGAGGGCCGCGTACGAAGAGGCGAAGTGGGCTGACCCGAATTGCACGGTCGTCGGGATTTGCGCCACCAGCGAGTTGGACGATCCGTATGGATACGTTCGAGCCGTCGCCGAGGCCGGCGGATTGAAGGACGTGGATGCTGTGTCCGCCCATACGTTGTGCAAGGGTCGGCCGTGGCAATCGCGCAGCGACGCGATGACTTGGGACTACATCGCCTCGCTGGCGGGCATTCTGAAACAATCGGCGCCGGAGAAGCGTCTGCCGATCTGGAACACCGAAGGCGTCAAGTATTCCGCTTGGACGGATCGGCCCAACATCGCCCACACGACGCCGGAGTATGCCGCGGAGCGAATGAACAGAAACATGGCGTTCCCACAGCGGTGGGCGGCGGCCTACGCGATTCGCGACTGCGCCATCGAGTATTGCTCGGGCGTGAGCGACCTTTTCCTGTGGGAATTTCGCAACGCCGTGCCCAATGCCAATATCGCGTTTGCCGGGGCAGTGGGGCTGATGGACTGGTTCGCCTTCGACGGCACGCCCCAGGCCAAGTTTGTGGCCATCAACGCGTTTGCCGAAAGGATGCGCGGGGCAAAACCGGTCGAGCAATTCGGCCTGTCGCCGCAGGTTCGGTGTGCGCTGTTTGAGAAGTCCGAGGGCCCATTTGCCATGGTCTGGCGCGAGAACCAGGATGAAAACGACACGTGCTCCTACGTTCTGCCGGTGGCGGCACGTGTGGAAGCGCAGGACATGCTAGGCCGCCCGATGAAAGTTCAGCGCGACCAAGGCGCGCTCCAAGTAAAGGTTTCAGAAATACCCGTCTATCTGTTGGGGGGCAAAGACCTTAGCGCCGCCGCGCTGTCCACTGCGCTGAAAGAGGCGGGAAAGCGAGTAGATTTCAGATTGGACAAGCCGCTCAGGAACACTCTGATTGGTCCGAGGCGACGAGGCGGTCGTGGTGGGCGCGATGAGCGTTCCAAACGATTGCCGCAGCCGGACGCAGAGCGAGTGAAAAGCACGTCCAAGCCCGCAGTTACGGAGTCCGGCGTTCAGGAAAGAGGCAAAGGCAGCGCCCTCGGTATAGGATTTGTCTTGGCGCCGCCCACCGAGCTGCTCGTTTCCAAGTTGTCGTCCGAAAAGGACTTCGTGGACCTCATGTTGGGACCTGGCAAGGTATCCACCATCCAGAAGCTAAAGCCCCCCGTCCACATGTCATGCATTGCCCGATCCCTGGCGGGGATGGAAGAAACCATCTCCCTGTTGAAGCGATCCGGCGTGAAACCGGAACGTATCTATATCGCCTATAATCCTGAGCAATCGCCTGGAACGCCGCAGGAGGAATTGAAGGACTTCCTTGGCAGCCTGGGGCGCGGTCAGAAGATGGTCAGAGAGTATGGTGCCCGCTTCCTGGTGGGGCCGGGTTTACGTTACATGGATGAGCACGAGGATCTTTATCCCAAGGCAGCGAAATTCTGCGACATTTGGCTAATCCAGTCCCAACGTCTGCAGATGCATCCAGACACCCGACAAGCGGCACCGCCCAAGGAATACAGAGATAAGGTGAAGCGAATCGTTGACCTGTTGCGCAAGGGGAATCCCAACATCAAAATTTTCATTCAAATCCTGGCGAGCAGGACCAGAGAGGAAACCCTGTTCACTGCCGAGCAGGTTGCGGCGTATGCGGCGGCCATAGAGGATTTGGTGGATGCGATCAGAATTTATGGCGGTCAACCCGCGCTGATCGCTGAGGTCATTGACCGCCTGAGACCAAAGCAGCCCTGAACCTGAAATGAATAAGCCCTTCAAAGACAAGGATGCGTCATGACCGGGAAAGTCTATTGGTCAGCGCTTCGATTTCGGAACGATCTTGTCATCGAAAATGCCGCGTTGCGAAAGTCGCACTGCGCCGGCAGGTAGCTGCTCTCAAGAAGGATAATCCACGGTCTCGACCGAGGCATTCGGGGAAGACCATGCACACAGTGGGGACGGTTGACGGCAAACGCGGCGTGATCACGGAGGAATCGTCAGCGTCCTCGCGCGGGCAACCGGGAATCGTTCTGGACGGTATGCCGTACAGGGCTGGTGATCTTCTCAATGCGGAGATCAGGCTCATTTGGGACAATGCATCAGGCCAAAGGCTATTGGCCCGATGGAAGCCTGTGTGCCATGAAATTGGCGACGGAAGAAAGCATCTTGATTCGATCCGATTGTGGACGCTCTGGTCAGACAGTGAGAAGCCAGTCCATGCATGATAGGCGATCCGAGAGCAAGCCGGCCCTCATCGTGACCAGGCGGCAGCACCCTTGAAAGGGAGTAGAGAAGACCGACGGAGGCTGTGAATTGTGGCCTCAAGAAAAGCCGTTGCGGGTTTTTTCATGGCGTTGGAGTTCGCTGCTTGAGTGGGGATCGAACGATCGGATTGGAAAACGTGTGTGGATATTCGGGACCCCATGTGCCCGTCTTATGAACCAGAAGGGAGTCCCCCCGGCGCCCACACGGCCCGCGCCGGTTGGTTGTGCATCCTCCGCCAGTGCTTTCAGGTTTTCGGATAGGCTCTAAGCAGTTGCGTCAAAAGAAAAAGCTACCGAAGGTTAGGCCGCAATCCGGGTGTGTTTTTCGTCTCGGAAGTTCACCTCGATTCCCGAGCGCCAGAGGAAATCCTGGATCACTTTTTGGAGCGGCAGGTCGGGATCGGTGCAGATCAGATAGGCCGGTTCGCGGTAGGGGACGCGCGAGTGTTTCGAGAGACGGTATTGAAGGGAGGCGATGATGATCAGGCGCAGGTCTTGTTTGCCCGAGCCTCTCCAGCGCACCAGGGCAACTGTCTTGATCCGGAAGTCGTGTTTTTTTCCGGTGGCCCAGGCCTGCACGGTGGTCCAGGGTGTGTGTTCGTCCTTGCGGATGGCCTCCGGCGTGGGCAGTGGCACTCCATAAATTCTTCGGCGTCCCCGAGGACGGGCAAGCCGCTTTCGATTGGCAGTATCTCCAACACAGGAGTGCAATCGTTCTCGACACCCGATGAATGGGAAGATGCCGTCTTGATCCTGGAAGCAACTCGCAGCGCAACTGCAACCGCTGAGCCATCGGTCACTGCAAAATAGGGGCGAATGCCGTCCGCTGGGGAGCGAAGGCTTCGACACACGGCTCGAAGGAATCCTCGCGCGCATTCTCCACCGAAGGAAACCAGCTCCAAGACCGACAGAAGCACCGAATGGAGTATGGTGTTCCCAGAATTCTGACCCAATTTTCGGTTTTCAATTGACTTGCCGCGCGAGCCTTGCGCCATTATCATTAGAGTTGGAGATATTCCGTGGCGGGCGCAGATGCGGATCTACGTGGATAACTGCTGTTTCAACCGGCCGTTCGATGACCAATCGCAGGTTCGCATTCGGCTCGAATGCGAGGCAAAGATGGCGATTCAACAACACATTTGCGAAAAGCGACGGGATCTGGTTTGGTCGTATATGGTTGATTATGAGAACTCCGCCAATCCCATTCCTGAGCGGCAAGAGAGAATTGCCGAATGGCGTCGGAACGCAATGGTGGACGTGGACGAGTCGTTCGAGGTGCTGGAGGCAGCGCGTCGGTATGCCGCTATGGAAATCGCGCCGAAGGATGCGTTGCACCTAGCTTGCGCAGTGTTCGGAAGCTGCGACTATTTTCTCACCACCGACGACGTGTTGTTGAAGAAAGCGCGTGGCCTCATAGAGATCAAGATCACCAAGCCCGCGCAGTTCGTTACGGAGGTTCTGCAATGCTGACCGACACCGAAATCAAGATCGAAGCCCTGCGGGTGCTGGCGAAGAACCTGGGCGAGGTGGATGCCGAACGGTTCGTCGCGCTGATCCAACCCGAGCCGTTTGACTATACCCGGTGGCAGCGAGGTCTGTGGGCCGACCGCACGATCGAGGACCTCAGCGCAACGGCCATGGCCGCGCGTCGCGCCAAGCAAAGCAATTGTTGATCCAAATCACGCCTGGCCGCCCGCATTAAGAAAGAGGTCCGCCAGTTCGCCCTTCAGGTTGGAAAATGGAACCACGCTAAAGCGTGAACACCAAACCTTTTTCATGCCTTTCTGGGTGGCGCAACGCGCCATGATGGCTTTCATGAAAATAGGTTCATAGTGCCGTCTTGAGACGGTAAAAAGATCCCCACTGAAGCAGAGATTTTTTGAGGGGTATTGATGTGACGGTTTTTAGCCGAGGCGGTGGGATTTCCCCGCCGGGCCGCCCTCATTCTCCATGGTTTGCATCCTTGTCGTCTAATTAAATATGACAGCATAGGGTCTTTCCCACAAGCGTTTAACGGTTTTCAGCCGCCCCGAAGACGGCTTGATCCTCGTTTGCACCCGGCTTCAGCCGGGGTGAGAGAGACCCTTCCTCTCTCCCTGGAGCATGCTTCAGCCCGCCAGCTGGCGGGCTTCTCCTCTGCCCTTCAGCCATCAGCCGGCCTTTGGCCAAAGACCGGCTCAAGCCGGCTCTTCGGAGGGGAAATGGTTGCCTTGCACCCCGGCTGAAGCCGGGTGCAAACCCGGGACATGCCGAAGCCCGGCTCATCAGGATCTGAGACAGACCCTCATGCTCAAGTGGC